>Ga0214192_1000601_pt1 | contig 22052 bp, 15 predicted proteins | sample TroBogEpilimnion_44_FD_153030 | JGI IMG/M metagenome (GOLD analysis project Ga0214192, IMG submission 153030) | Freshwater microbial communities from Trout Bog Lake, WI - 29JUL2008 epilimnion | ecosystem: Environmental > Aquatic > Freshwater > Lake > Epilimnion/Euphotic zone | place: Trout Bog... | reverse complement strand
CCATCGCCATTATTGTCGATAAAGTAGTAGGCTGGTCCAATATCAGGCACGACTTTAATCATATATAACTTTCCAGCTCTTCGATATTCTTGAACAGCTTTATCACCGCGTCTAACAATGGTAATGTCAGGCTCCATATTTTCACCACTTTGAACGGGCATTGGTGGTTGTGGTGCTTCTGGCAGGTTTTCAAGTTCTTCAAGATTGGGGGAAGGCGTTTGTTGTTCAGAAGCAAACACTGGTAATGCCAATAAACTAAGTAGAAATAAACGAAGCATAACAAAAACTCTTTGCAATTAAACGGGATCATCTTATTACAGTTTACAAGCAATTGCTCACACTTATGATCACTAGAGTATGCCTTGCTAAACTTTGATATTATAACTGATTACTTTGTAATCTATCTGTTTAGAAGGGATAGGAAATTATGTATTGTAACTGCAAATTTACTTAATTATTTTTTATACTAACCTTTCTTAGAATGATTTAGTTTGGAACAGCACAGTTTGCCACTATTATTAACAGTTAAGCCATCACTTCGCTTAAAATATACAATGAAAGCATTGTACCTGTTTGCTCTATTTGCTTGTTTAGATAATTCATTACCCGAAAGCTATCGGATAGTTTTGTTGTTATTTATAGTGGCGAATTATTTTTTTATGATTTATAGGCATAAGGATCAACACTATGTTATTCAATATGATGATGTTAAAGGTTGGCAAATCAAAATAGATAAACAACTTTTGTCAGTAAAAATATTACCTTCTACACTAATAAATAACTATGCGCTGTTTTTGCACCTTGAAATACTTGCAAATAGTACACATATTCAAAGTATTGTCGATAAAATGCTAGGAAGAAATAAAAAGAGCATTGTTATTATGTCAGATTCATTAAGTAACGATGATTATCGACAGTTGATTGTTAAGCTTAAAACGACGTGGACAAACTTGATTATTGATAATAGTAAATAAAAAACCCACTAATAAGCTATGTTTACTTGATAATCAGTTGTCTTGACGGATAATTGCAGTTATCTTAATCGTCATTTATTAAAAATAAGGAGAAATTGGATGTCAAAAGGTCAAAATTTACAGGATAATTTTTTAAATACGCTCAGGAAAGATCATACCCCCGTATCCATTTTTCTTGTAAATGGCATCAAACTGCAAGGTAAAGTGGATTCATTTGATCAATATGTCATTATGCTAAAAAACACTGTTAGCCAGATGGTTTATAAACATGCCATTTCAACTATAGTACCTAGTAAAGCAGTCAAAATGTCGCGAGATGAAGACGAAATCGTTGAAGAATAAATCCTAGTTACGCTCAACCATGAGGTTATTAATTGTTTGATCGTCCCAATTCAGGTGAACGAGCCATCCTCATTCACCTACTGTTACACTCTGGACAAGAAGATCTTTTAGAATTAAAAGAATTGGCAAAATCAGCTGGAACTCAAGCAGTTCATATTGTTACGGGTAGCCGTCAGCGTCCAGATCCTAAATATTTTGTTGGTACCGGTAAACTGGAAGAGATTGGAATAGCTGTTCAAGAGCATCTTGCTGATGTAGTTTTGTTCAATCATTCCCTTTCGCCCAGCCAAGAAAGAAATCTTGAAAAAGCATTGGGTGTCCGAGTGGTCGACAGAAATGGTTTAATTCTAGATATATTTGCTCAGCGGGCCCAATCGTTTGAAGGCAAATTACAAGTTGAATTAGCACAATTAAAACATCTTTCTACGCGATTAATACGCGGCTGGACGCATTTAGAGCGTCAAAAAGGAGGAATTGGTTTACGAGGTCCCGGTGAAACCCAGTTAGAAACTGATCGTCGTTTATTAGCAGTGCGTATTAAGCAAATACAGCAACGCTTAGATAAAGTCGATAAACAGCGGCATCAAGGACGAAGTAAGCGTAAAAAGGCGGAAATTCCTTCCGTTTCTTTGGTTGGGTACACCAATGCAGGTAAATCAACACTGTTCAATCAATTGACGGGGGCAGATATTTACACTGCCGATCAGTTATTTGCTACGCTTGATCCAACCTTACGTAGTATTCAACTGACCAATAACAGTGAGATTGTTGTTGCTGATACCGTTGGTTTTATTCGACATTTACCTCATGAACTTGTTGCGGCGTTTAAATCGACCTTGCAAGAAGCGAGTGAAGCAGAGTTATTGTTGCATGTAATTGATTCACATGCAGATGATCGAGACGAGATTATGTTCCAAGTTAATCAAGTTCTCACCGATATTGATGCAGGACAGATTAGGCAGTTGGAGATATATAACAAAATTGATTTGTTGGAAAATAATATCCCTCGTATTGATCGTGATTCAAACGGTCAGCCTATCAGGGTTTGGCTATCAGCGGCTACAGGTTCAGGTATCGATTTACTTTATCAAGCATTGACAGAAATTTTTGCTACGACCAAAGTTAGAAAACGTTGTTTTTTGACGCCAACTCAAAATGCTATTAGAGGTAAATTATTTACTTGCGCAAAAATAATTGACGAGCATATTGATGATTTTGGAGCAACTCAATTACTAATAGAAATAGATGTTAAAAATCTAGGGCTACTAAGGGACGTACACACTGAATCAGCTTGATGTTTAGCAATATCGATAGCCGTTTTTTCGTGTTTCATAAGCAATTACGATAGAATACAGATAATAAACGCTGACCTCATCGCAACTTCAGGGAATTTGCGATTAAAACTTAAAAGTCAAATAATCCGGTAGGGAGTAAAAATATGTCGTGGAATGAGCCTGGTGGCGATAAAAAAGACCCTTGGAGTGGTCGAGGCGAGCAAAAAGGTCCGCCTGATTTAGATGAAGCAATGCGCTCATTACAGGAAAAACTGGGTAAAATTTTTGGTAACGGTCAAGGCAATGGCACAAATAATAACCCTATAGGCAATTATTCCAAAAACAATATAAAACTCATCGGTGCTGCTGTTGCCGGTGTTTTATGGGTTAGCAGTGGCTTTTATATCGTAGACGAAGGTAACCACGGTGTTGAAACACGTTTTGGTAAATACATTAATACCACTCAATCTGGATTAAACTGGCATATTCCGGCACCAATTGAACAAGTCTATATCGTTAACGTTAAACAGCAACGATTTATAGAAGTGGGTTATCGTAGTGCTGGTAGCGAACAATTGACTGGTTCGGTACCCAAAGAAGCCTTAATGCTGACCAAAGATGAAAATTATGTTGATGTTCGTTTAGCTGTACAGTATCAAGTAAAGGATGCCAAAGATTTTATTTTTAACATCGTCAATCCAGCTGCTACTCTAAAACAGGTTACTGAAAGTGCTCAGCGCGGTGTCATTGGTGGTAGTGAAATGGATTTTGTACTGACTGAAGGGCGCAGTGAAATTGTTACCCAGATAAAAAAAGAAATTCAGGAAATAATGGATAGTTATCAATCTGGTGTACAAATCACTAGTGTTAATTTACAAGATGCTCAGCCACCCGAACAAGTGCAAAATTCATTTGCTGATGCAATTAAAGCGCGTGAAGATCAGCAACGACTGATAAACGAAGCACAAGCGTATTCTAATGATGTCGTTCCTAAAGCTCGTGGAGCCGCTGCTAGAAAAATCCAAGAGGCAGAGGGTTATAAAGAACAAGTGATTGCTCAGGCAATTGGAGAAAGTAGTCGATTTTCACAATTGTTGACCGAATACACAAAAGCACCAGAAATTACGCGTAAACGCTTATATTTGGAAACCATAGAGTCAGTTCTGTCACAAACTAATACCGTTATGGTCGATGTTAAAGGCAGTAATAATATGATGTATCTGCCATTAGACAAGATAATGCAATACAAACCAACTGCAAAAATCTTGGACACGCCAGCAACTTCAATATCAACAGCTGATCAAAGCACACCGACTCAGCAACAACCGGTTGCCACGATTGACGAGCATGTAATTGATCGCGCTAGTAGTCGCGGTCGTGAAGCAAGGGGACGTTAATGACTCAGAATAAAATACTCGTGGCTATTGTTGCCATACTTGTTATTGGCATGATGTCAATGTTTACAGTTAATCAGTCGGAAAAAGCGATAAAATTTCGCTTAGGACAAATAGTTAAAAGCGATTACGAGCCCGGTCTATATTTTAAAATTCCGCTTATTAATAAAGTAAAATTATTTGATGCCCGTATTCAAACTATGGATTCAAAGCCTGAGCGCTTTTTAACGGCTGAAAAGAAAAATGTTATTGTTGATTCTTTTGTAAAATGGCGTATTGGTGATGTTACAAAGTTTTATACCGTAGTAGCGGGCGATATAGATCAAGCTAATTTACGTTTGGATCAAATCATTAAGGACGCTTTTCGTAGTGAGTTTAGTAAACGTAATATCAGACAATTAGTTTCTACAGATCGAAGTGCTATTCGAGAAATACTGGTAAAAAATGCTAAACCTTTAGCCGCCGACTTAGGTATGGAGATCATTGATGTTCAGGTCATGCGTATTGACCTGCCTGAAGAAGTGAGTGCATCAGTATTCAGTCGTATGGAAGCAGAGAGAGAACGAGTTGCACGAGAATTTCGTTCACAAGGCTCCGAGGCAGCAGAAAGAATACGTGCTGATGCAGATCGTCAACGTGTTGTTACCCTAGCCAACGCTTACCGTGATGCTGAAACGTTAAGAGGTGAAGGAGATGCTAAAGCTGCAGAAATCTATGCCCAAACTTATGGACAAAATCCAGAGTTTTTTAGCTTTTACCGTAGCTTAAATGCTTATAAAAAGACTCTCAGTAATAATAGTACCGTTGTTATAGAGCCTAATTCAGAATTTTTCCAATATTTTAAAAACGATAAATAAATAACAGAATTAAACTTCAAAAATAGTAAAAATCAAAGCTATTAGATTTATAATTAACGCTCTCACCGATTCTGATTTAAAATCCAAAACGCTCCCTCTGCGGGGCGTTTTGTTTGAGTGGACATAGCATGCAATCAAAAAACTCTTGGCTGTTACCCGAAGGTATCGAAGAAACCTTACCGGAACCAGCAAAACATCTAGAAAATTTACGTAATCAACTGTTGGAAATGTTTTCCTGTTGGGGATATCAACTGGTCATTCCACCGTTTATTGACTTCCTAGACTCATTATTGATAGGTTCAGGGCACGATCTTGAGTTACAAACCTTCAAATTGACCGACCAAATAAGTGGTGAAATGCTGGGCGTACGTGCTGATATGACCCCACAGGTTGCCAGAATTGACGCTCATAATCTGAAGCAACAATGGCCAACACGTTTATGCTATGCCGGAACTGTACTGCATACTCGCGGTAATCCATTAGATAAAAATCGTAGTCCCATGCAAATTGGTGCTGAACTATACGGACATAGTGGCAAAGAAAGCGATATCGAAGTTATCTGTTTAATGCTAGAAATGTTAGCATTAACCGGATTAAAAAAAGTACACCTTGATTTAGGACATGTTGGAATCTATAGGGCACTGTCCGCCCAAGCCAACTTAAACAAAGAACAAGAGAGTGAATTGTTTGATGTCTTGCAACGTAAGGCTATACCCGAATTACAAGAATTAATGCAAAGCTATGCAATTGGCGACGAACTTAAACCTATTTTTTTAAAGTTACCCGAACTGAATGGTGGTCGTAAAACCCTTGATCTTGCAAGAGACTTATTAGCATCAGCAGATGCTGTTGTTAACCAAGCATTAGCTGAACTGTGTGTTGTTGCTGATTACCTGGCCGTACGCTTTCCTAATCTAAATATCAGTTTCGATTTAGCAGAATTACGCGGTTACCATTATCATACAGGCATTGTATTTGCCGCTTTTGTACCCTCCGTGGGAAGAGAAATAGCTAGAGGAGGGCGTTATGACAATATTGGAGCTGCTTTCGGGCGAGCTAGACCTGCAACCGGTTTTAGTGCAGATTTAAAATTGTTATCAGCGCTTAGCAAACAAACTTTCAACGGTCCGAAAAACGAACTAATTTTTGCTCCGTATTTGGAGGATGTTGCATTAACAGAAAAAGTTCGTGATTTACGTGCCCGTAAACAAGCTGTTGTTCAACAGTTACCAGGGCAAACAGGTGGTCCAAAAGAATTAGGTTGTACGGCTATCTTAGAACAACAAAATCAAAACTGGGTTATCAAACCTCTCGATTAAAAACTTGGAAAAATCATGGGAAAAAATGTCATTGTTATCGGCACTCAATGGGGTGACGAAGGAAAAGGTAAGCTGGTTGATTTATTAACCGAGCAAGCAGCTGCGGTTATTCGCTTCCAAGGAGGACATAACGCGGGTCATACCTTGGTTATACAAGGCGAAAAAACAGTTTTACACCTTATACCTTCGGGTATTTTACGCGATAATGTGCAATGCCTAATTGGTAATGGTGTCGTGTTATCTCCTAATGCCTTAATAGAAGAAATTGACATTTTAGAAAAAGCCGGTATTTCAGTCAGAAATCGTCTGTTTATCAGTAAAGCCTGTGCGCTTATTTTGCCAGTGCATGTAGCTATAGATCAGGCGCGCGAACATGCACGTGGTAGTAAAGCCATTGGTACCACTGGACGTGGTATAGGTCCTGCCTATGAAGACAAAGTAGGACGTCGTGGTTTACGCGCAGGGGATCTGCTTGATAGTGCTACTTTTGCCGAAAAACTAAAAGAATTAGTTGATTACCATAATTATATGTTAGTTAACTATTATCAAGTTGATCCAGTTGATTATCAGCAAACCTTGGAACAAGCTTTAAAACTCGGCGAACTTATTAAGCCAATGTTAGTCGATGTAAGTGAAATGCTTTATAACTATCAGGCGCAGGGTGTGAATTTGCTCTTTGAAGGGGCACAAGGCGCTCTATTGGACATAGATCATGGAACTTTTCCGTATGTGACCTCATCCAGTACCACGGCAGGTGGTGCAGCTACAGGCAGCGGTTTAGGTTTACTGGATTTCGATTATGTATTGGGAATCACCAAAGCCTATTCAACACGCGTTGGTAATGGACCGTTTCCGAGTGAATTGTTTGATGCTAATGGCGATCATCTTAGCGTCAAAGGTCAAGAATTTGGAGCAACTACAGGTCGTAAACGTCGTACTGGCTGGTTTGATGCAGTAGCTATGCGTAAGTCAGCCAAGCTGAACAGTCTTAGCGGAATTTGTTTAACCAAACTTGATGTTTTGGATGGTCTAGAAAAAGTTGGGATTTGTACAGCTTACCGATTAGATGGTGTAATCACCGAAACTGCTCCTTTAGGAGCAGACCAGTACCAAGCCTGCCATGCTATTATTGAAGAAATGCCTGGTTGGTTAGATACCACGGCCGGAGTTACCGACTATAATGCTTTGCCTGATAACGCTAAAGCCTATATTCGGCGCATAGAAGAATTAGTCGGTGTAAAAGTCACTATTTTATCGACAGGACCCGATCGTGATGAAACTATCGTGTTGGAAAATCCGTTCAACTAAATTAAGCCATACTTGAAAATATCAAACATTTTAGTTTGTAGCAATTTTCTACATATAAAATTCTTGATACCAGCTAAATTCACTTATTCATTGTTTGCAACAACCGACCAAAGGCAAAAAAACCTTTGGTCGTGCAAAGAGGCAAATAACTGATGACAGTGTTTATAAAAATGGCGCTAAAAAAGCCGATAATTAACGCAAAAAACGTCCGCCACTAATATCAATTAATGCGCCGTTAATATGAGAAGCCATATCGCTCGCTAAAAAAAGAACCGAACTGGCAACTTCTTCCGCAAAAGTATTACGACCTAATGGTGTTTGTTTACGGTAATTTTCCATCATTTCTGGTGTAGAATGAATCTCGTGATGTTGAGTTTCTACGGTGCCAGGCATCACAGAATTAGTACGGATAAATGGGGCTAATTCTTTAGCGAGTGTATGGGTAAATACCATTAGTCCACCTTTGGCAGCAGCATAAGCCCCACCGCCATTAGCCCCACCGGTTTGCACCGATAATGACAAAATATTGACGATTCGCCCATTTCCTGTTGCCTTAAGAAAAGGGATAGCTCGTTTAGTCAATAAAAAAGCGCTAGTTAGATTAATATCAAGTGATTTGTTCCAGTCTTCTAAAGTACAGTCTTCAATTTTTGCCCGTCTGATTAATCCACCACTATTATTCACTAAAATATCCAGACGACCGGTTTCTGCTATTAGCGTGTCAACAACAGAGTTAGCCTGAGCTTCATCACTTAAATCTGCTTGTAATAAAACTGCTTTAATGCCAAGATCAGAAAGCTCAAGCAAAAGCTTCTCTGCGGCTTGTTGGCTAGAAAAATAATGCAAGCCTATGGTAGCACCAGCTTTTCCTAAAGCAAGTGCACAGGCGCGACCGATCCCGACAGCAGCACCACTGATTAAGGCTACCTTACCTCTTAGGTTGAGATTTTGCTCAGGTATCATTTTGATAGTCCTATGGATAGGTGAATTGAACTGGGAAAATTCAGTAACACTATCAAAAAACGTGACAATTAGCTTGTTAGCATTACTAGCTGATATTTTCCCAGAATACCAAATTGAATTCTTTTCGCTTGTTATAGTGACTTAAGCGAGAAACGTCCAGATTTGTTATGCCGATGTTTCACTCACAGTTTCTGGATTCTCTAGGTTTTTCACTAATTCTAGCACTGCTTCAGCGTGACCCTCATGATTGACTCCATAACAAACTTCTGCCAGAACGCCAGATTTGTCAATGATAAAAGTGGAACGTAAAATAGCCATACTTTTAACGCCATTTTTTTCGCGTTCACGCCATACGTCATAGCTTACGCACATTTCGCCACTGGTATCAGCAAGCAAATTAAGTTTTAAGCCGTATTTGCTGATAAAGTCAGCATGGCTTGCACAAGAATCTTTGCTTACGCCAATAACTACAGTATTTAATGCGGCAAAGTCGTCAGCCAAACGGGTAAAATCATTAGCCTCTATAGTGCAGCCAGGTGTGTCGTCTTTTGGATAAAAATACAGAACTATATTTTTGTCGCCTGAGTAGTCTGTCAGGCTTACCATCTCATTGTTTTGGTTAAATGATCTGAACATTGGCGCATATTGTTGTTTTTCTAGCATAAAGTCTCCTCATAGACTGTCAAATCGTGTGTTGCACTGGCAATTTTTGCATAGTACAGGGGAATCATAGTTAGTCGATAGTTAATTGTCCAGCTAAAAATAGATATATAAAATCAGTTAGTTATGAATATGTGTCAAAATTATATAAGGGATAAATATTATGGTTTTTAAATCTTATGGGTACTGCCAATTACAATGTTGATGACTCAATACAAATATAAAATTTAGCGGAAATGTTGATACGCAAAGTAACCTAATTAATTGGTGCGGCATTGACTCAAAAAGGTAAATCAATAGAAGAAAATATTCATATCTTGAGATATAGCTTTTTATGCAGGAAAAAATTTTGGCCGAAATTGTTTTGTAATTTCAAATTTAATTCATTCGATAAATACCCATAGCAGCAATTCGGGAGTCTATTTGTTTAGATAATTCTTGATACGCAATGCTTTGTGTTGATTGATAGCGTTCTTTAAATTGTTGTTCGTTCATATGCTCGGGTAAATCAGTTGGATCAGGCATAAAATCTTGGTATCTCTTTATTGAAGATAAGACTTTTTGTAATTGACGTGCTGATTCGGGGGAGGCGACAGCCATTTCCCCCAGACGTGTGCCAACTCGATCCGCGGTAAGATCAACAAAGCTAAAGCCACTACCCCCCTTCAGAGAATCGTTAAATTCTTTTTCTTCGCCCAGTATTTTTGCAAACTGCCCATTTATTGAAGACGCTAATGTTGCTGAGCCTATAAGATGCTGTGCTAGATCAATACGATCATATAAAAATGCAGGTAAATAGCGATTACCTCCCATTACAGATTTAAAAAATTGTGGCTTTGCATGTTTATTGACATAATCATTAATGGCAAGAATTGCGATGCGATTTTCTTCTACAGCGGTTGGTAATGTTGAACGTTGCTCAGCTAAAGCAAAAATACCTTGCAGTAATGTCGTTAAGGACAAAGTTTTATTGGTGTCATGTTGTTCAACTAACTCCCTTAATTTTTGCCGATAAATATTTAAAGTCGTTCTGTTGCTGTTTTGAGTTAGTAATTCTTTAGCTTGAAGTATGGTTTCGAGATTAAATGAATAAGTTACTGTAATTTTATCAACACCGAAATTAACAGCTTTTAAAGTTCGACTAGCAAAAATAAAGTGATCATTTAACGTTGAGTGCTGAATGAAATAGTCAATTATAAAAGTAGCTATCTCTGGTGGTAGTTGAAGCTTACCAACGCCAAACTGAGTAATGCGAGGTAGTTGTTGGTTGCCAATTTCACTAAAACCAATATTGATGTTTACATATTGTCCTAAAGGAATTTTTGTTAATTTAAATGTTGCATGGAATAGTAACTGATTTTTTAACAGTGATATTGCGACAGCACTTTTTATATAGCGATTTAACAAATAGTTGATGACTAAATTAAGATCTTCTTTGCTTAGTTGTAAATTCCCTATTTTGTCAGGTCTAGTTTTTGAGCCTTCATGAAGTATCTGTTTTGCTCTGTCAATATCGCTTTGATTCAGTGTCCAGTCAAGGGGTACCTCTGCATTGTTACTGGTGCCAACATAAAGACCTATAACGCATAAAATCAGTAGGGTTAGCAGGCAATGCTGACTGAAACGTAATAACAACTTCATGATTTTAGGTAAATGCCAAACTAAAACCAGCTGCTTTAAGAAACTCAGCCTCTAATGCTAAATCAGCTTGAGTTAATGGTAATTGACTCAGAGCTTTATTGGAAAATTTCAATGAAATTTTAGTTTTATTAATAGAAATTTTAAAGTCAGGTAAATCTTCATCGTGGCGATTACGACGTAATAACACAGCTAATCTTAAAATTATAGTCAAATAAGGAGCCCAATTGTTCCAAGGTGCCGGTAAGTTTTGGAAGCGAGATAAAGAAAATTTACGTCGATGTGAGCGGATAATCGTTGCTAGTAATGTTTGATCTTGCTGAGAAAATCCCGCTAAATCACCATGCTCAATAATATAGGCACTGTGCTTGTGATATTGACTATGCGCGATATCCCGACCTATTTCATGTAATTCCGCTGCCCAATTTAGAAAAAGTTTAATGTTTTCATTATAGGGTAGGCTATTGTCCTCAAGTAATTGCTTAAGTATTAACTCAGCAGTCTGTTTGATTCGAAAAGCATGTACTTGGTCAGTATGGTAACGCTCAGCTATTTTTTTTGTGGTTTCAGAACGAATGTCGTGGTTGTAAATACGCCCAAGTAAATCCTGAATAAGACCTTCGCGTAAAGCCCCATCAGATACTGTCATTTGTTCGATGCCGAGGGTTTTGAAAGTTGCGTAAGCAATAGCGACACCACCCGGAAAAACAGGTAAACGTTCAGGATCAAGCTCAGGTAAATTGAGTTCGCTGATATGGCTATAATGATTAATATAACCGACTAACTGTTCAAGACCGCTACGGGTAATGCCGTTGTTACTCCAATTTTTGGCCTGTAATACTTTTGCAATCGAACGTAAACTGCCTGATGCGCCAATAGCTTCATCCCAGTTAGTTCGATAAAATTTCTGCTCGAACGGCTCTAATTCCTGTTCAGCAAACAAAGTAGCTGCTTCAAAAGCGGATCGGGACAGTTTGCCATCTTTAAAAAATTTATTACTGACAGAAACGCAACCCATATACAAACTTTCTTTTTCTTTGGGAGTATTTTCTGAGCCGATGATATATTCGGTACTACCACCACCTATATCCATAACTAAGCGTAACTGATTACCGGTGCTTAAACTAAAAGCTACGCCCATGTAAATTAGACGAGCTTCTTCAATACCAGAAATAATATGAATGCGATGATTTAAGGCTTGTTCTGCTTTGATTAGAAATTCTTGCGCGTTTTTAGCAGTTCGTAAAGTATTGGTACCCACTACGTGTACACTCTTAGGAGGGAAATGACCAATCCGCTGACCGAATCGTTGCAGACAAGCTAAAGCTCTTTGTTGAGTGGCTTCATCAAGAAGGTTATTTTTATCTAGTCCGGATGCTAAGCGAACCATTTCTTTAAGTTGATCGATAGTTTGTAGCTTGCCGTCTTTAAGGCTACAAACAATCATATGGAAACTGTTAGAGCCAAGGTCTACAGCAGCAACGATATCAGGTGATTGGGTTTGCACGGATTATCCAGTTTTGTCTACGGAGTTTATTAAAGTCTGATAAAATCATAAGTTTTAAGAAAACTCTGAACACTTGTAACAGTGATTAATTCAGAGTTTACTCTGGTGGAAGTATACCTTTTTTAAAACTTCCTTTATTGAACCGATGACAGCATTGTTTTGCTGAGTGGTTAATTTAACTTATTTAAAGGCTCGCGTTAAGTGTTAGTTTCAGCATGAAAGCATTATCTATACGTAATCTAAGGAAAACTTATAACAACGGATTTGAAGCATTAAAAGGTATTGATCTTGATGTCGAGGTTGGTGATTTTTTTGCACTATTGGGACCCAATGGTGCAGGTAAATCGACTGCCATTGGTATTATCAGCTCGCTGGTCAATTCTACTGCGGGTTCAGTCAGTGTTTTTGGTTATGATTTACAGCACCAGCGCACATTGGCTAAACAATGCATTGGTTTAGTTCCTCAAGAAGTAAATTTTAATCAGTTTGACACAGTAAAAGGTATTTTGCTCAATCAGGCTGGTTATTATGGCACTCCGTACCGTCAAGCACTAGAAAGAACAGAATACTGTCTTAAACAAATGGATTTATGGGATAAACGTGATACTGTTTCAAGACGCTTGTCTGGCGGTATGAAGCGTCGTGTGATGATTGCAAGAGCGATGGTGCATGCACCTAAGTTACTTATTTTGGACGAACCAACAGCCGGTGTTGATATTGAAATTCGTCGCTCTATGTGGAAAATGATGCAACTGGTTAATCAGCAAGGCACTACCATTATATTGACTACTCACTATCTAGAAGAGGCAGAAAGCCTGTGTAGGAACATTGCGATTATTGATCAGGGTCAAATTGTTGAAAATTCAGCAATGAGTACTTTGTTAGCTCGTTTGCATGTAGATCATTTTGTACTGGATTTAGCGGCTCCTTTGATCACAGCACCTTTTATAGAAGGCTATAAAATTGAACTGGTTAGCGATAAAGTATTAGAGGTATCTGTTCCCAAAGAAAATGGGTTGAATAATTTGTTTTTTCAATTATCTCAACAAAATATTCAAGTGGTTAGTTTAAAAAACAAGACCAATCGTCTAGAACAACTGTTCATGGATTTGGTAGAAGCAAAAGGTCAAACTCAATCATGAATAATTTAATTGCTTTTAGAACAATTGTTATTAAAGAAATTTTTCGATTTATTCGTATTTGGCCACAAACATTGTTGCCACCTGCCATAACAACGGCTTTGTATTTTCTTATATTCGGTAAATTAATTGGCGGACGTATTGGCACCATTAGCAATGCCAGTTATATGGATTACATTGTCCCTGGGGTTATTTTAATGTCTGTTATCAGTCATTCTTATGCCAATGTGGTGTCCTCTTTTTATTCAACTAAATTTCAGCGCAATATAGAAGAATTAATAGTTGCGCCAGTACCCAACTGGGTTATTCTCGGTGGATATGTAACCGGCGGTATTGTACGAGGATTATTAGTAGGTTGTGTAGTAGCCTCAATCGCTCAGTTATTTGACAATATTGCCGTGCAAAACTGGTGGATTACGTTATCGATTGCTTTTTTAACAGCTACTTTATTTGCATTGGCTGGTTTTATTAATGCCGTACTTGCAGAAAGTTTTGATGATATTTCAATTATTCCAAATTTTGTATTGACGCCTCTCAGTTATTTAGGCGGAGTATTTTATTCGGTCACTATGCTACCGGATATTTGGCAAACCATATCAATGGGTAATCCCATTTTATACATGATAAATGCTTTTCGTTATGGTTTTATTGGCGTGACTGATGTTGATATTGGTCTAGCTTTTATGATGACGGGTGGTTTTATTACGATACTGACTTTATTCAGTTTATATCTCTTGCATAAAGGCACGGGTATCAAAAATTAATTCAAATATCCCAATTCGTAGCTTCGTTTATATTTGTATCGGCGTACGAATGTTTATACAGAATTAGCGTCCTTATACTGTTTAACTTATTTTAGTTTTAGATAATTTCATGGAATCTTTTATACCCGGCCAACGCTGGATTAGCAACACTGAGTCAGAACTTGGTTTAGGTCTTATTCTTGATGTCAGTTTTAAGCGAATTACTGTTCTTTATTTGGCTTGTGACCAAAAACGTATTTATGCACGAGATAACGCACCATTGACGCGTGTTAGTTTTTTGTCTGGTGATACAGTTGAATCAGTTGATGAAGAAAAATTTACAGTTATTCGTGTACTCGAACAAGAGGGACTCCTAACGTATGTTTGTAAAAATGCTGAAGGCAAAGAAGTTAAGCTCGAAGAAGTTGAATTAAATCACCACATCCAATTTAACAAACCCCAAGATCGTTTATTTACTGGTCAGATTGATCCTAGTTCTTGGTTTTCTTTAAGGTATGCAACTTGGTGTCGTCTGCAGCTATACCATCAATTACCCGTTAAAGGCTTATTAGGGGGCCGTACTTCATTACTACCTCATCAATTATTTATCGCTCATGAAGCGGCTAATCGTTATGCACCTAGGATAATGTTGGCTGATGAAGTTGGCTTAGGTAAAACTATTGAGGCAGGCTTAATTCTTCATCACCGGTTAATGAATGGTTTGACCCAACGTGTTTTAGTTATTGTTCCAGAAACATTGCTGCATCAATGGTTGGTAGAAATGCTCAGACGTTTTAATTTGCGTTTTAGTATTTTTGATGAAGCGCGTTGTCTGGATGAAATAGGTGAAGACGGACTGGAAGAAGATGAGCATAAAATTGATGAAGTAAATCCTTTTTTAAGCGAACAGCTAGTGCTCTGTAGTCAACAATTCTTTGCTCGTTATCCGCAACGCCAACAGCAAGCAGTAGTTGCTGGATGGGATATGGTGATTGTTGACGAAGCCCATCATTTAGAATGGAGCGAACAATCAGTAAGTGCAGATTATCAATTTGTGGAACGTTTGGCTCAAGCGAGCCCCAGTTTGATACTGTTAACAGCAACTCCAGAACAGCTAGGCAAAGAAAGTCATTTTGCGCGATTAAGGTTACTTGATCCCGATCGTTTTTATAGTTTCTCAGCCTTTCTAGAAGAAGAGCGTTTATTTGAACCCGTTGCTGATGCTGCAAAACATTTATTGGCAGATAAAACGCTGGATGCTCAAACTATCGAATTACTAGCACAACTACTCAAAGATGATAATGTTGGTAATTTGCTAACACAGCTTCATGACCCAGACAAATCGTCTCTGGCTCGCGATAGTCTTATTAAGATATTACTGGATCATCACGGTACTGGCAGAATTTTATTTAGAAATTCCAGACAAACCGTAAAAGGTTTCCCTGAACGTGAATGTTACGCCTATGCACTGAAGGGAATGGCTAATACCGAAGATTGGCAACAACATCCTCTTTATTGTTGGTTGGTAGATAAAGTAAAAGAATTATCAGGACAAAAGGCGTTGCTCATTTGCAAAGAAGCGAAAACTGCAATTGCTTTAGAACAAACCTTAAAAAAACGCGCTGGAATTGCTTCGGCTGTTTTTCATGAAGGGATGTCAATCATAGAACGCGACCGTGCCGCAGCCTTTTTTGCTGATCAAGAAAGTAATGCAAGATTACTGATTTGCTCAGAAATTGGCAGTGAAGGGCGCAATTTTCAGTTTGTACACCATCTCATATTATTTGATTTACCGACGAACCCTGATTTACTTCAGCAACGTATTGGTCGACTTGATCGGATTGGACAGCAACAAGTTATCCAGATACATGTACCCTATATTGAAAACACCGAACAAGCGTTACTGTATCGCTGGTACGACCAAGGGTTAAATGTATTTCGTCATAATAGCTCTGCCGCACAGGGTGTTGCCGAGTTGTTAAACGAGGAGTTAAATAAATGCTTGCTGGAGGGAGAAAACGACCAGTTTGAAGTCTTGATTACCAAGACACAAAAGCTCAGTGCTGAACTCGAAATCCATTTACACAATGGTCGAGATCAACTACTGGAATTAAATTCATGTCGTAAAGAAATCGCTGAACAGCTTATCGAACAACTACGTAATTACGAAAATGATGGTAGTTTGTGGCCGTATATGGAAGATGTATTTGAATGTTACGGAATAGAGACAGAATACCATTCGCCAAGCTGTTTTATTATTCGTCCTAGTGATCACTTACGAATAACTCATTTTCCTGAGTTATCTGAAGACGGTATGACAGTTACCCTGAGTCGGGATACCGCATTAGAACGGGAAGATATACATTTTCTCACAGTTGAGCATCCAATGGTCCAATCGGCTATGGAGCTTATTTTAGGTAGCGAAACCGGCAATGCGGTTATCAGTGTAGTCAAGCATCCAGCCTTAAAAGCAGGGCAGTTTTTGCTTGAATGTTTATTTATAATTGAATGTAGTGCGCCACCAGAATTACAGTTGAGTCGGTTTTTACCACCGATTCCATTAAGGGTTATTATCGACCAGCATCAGCAAGAAGTCTCTGCAACTTTTTCACATGATAGTTTGCAAGACAGCGGTACAAGTTTCGATAAATATAAAATTGTCGCATTTTTAAATGGTCAGCGACCCTATTTACTTAAATTAATTAACACGGCAGAGCAGCACGCAAGAGAAACGATGCAGGCTATTTTAGCAGAAGCGACAACGACCATGTTGGAATCCCTGTCAAGCGAAATTAAACGATTAGTCAGACTTAAAAAGCATAATCCGGCGATTAAAACCGAAGAAATTGAGCAGCTTAAAGATTTTACAATGCTGGCTCATGAAAATATCCAAGTTGCCCAGTTAAGACTGGATGCTGTCAGATTTATTATTGGCAGTTAGTTTATCTTCGTCAGAGGTGGGTAATTATTACCCACCTCATCTACTTCCTAAACTTAGACTAGAACTCTTTCAATACCACCATTAGCGGCTTTGTTAATATAAGTTTTCATCCAGTCTTTGCCCAAAATATGTTGGGCAATTTCAACAACGATATAATCTACTTCTAACTGATCGACTTCATCTTCATAACGTTTTAGTCCTTGTACACAGGAAGGGCAGCTTGTTAGCATCTTAATAGGTCCCTGATAATCATCAGCACGCAATTGAGTACTATTTTGTTGTAGCTCGACTGCTTTACTAAACCGTACCTGAGTTGAAATATCGGGGCGGGCAACCGCTAAAGTGCCTGATTCACCACAACAACGTTCAGATTTAATAACATTTATTCCCATCAGACTATTAACCGTTTTCATCGGCTCCTGCTGTTTCAAGGGACTATGACAAGGATCATGATATAAATAACGTGTGCCGTTAATTCCCTCAAGTTTAACCCCTTTTTCCAGTAAATACTCATGGATGTCAATTAAACGGCTACCCGGAAAAATCTTTTCAAATTCATAATCAAGTAGTTGATCCAGACAAGTTCCACAACTGACAACCACTGTTTTAATATCTAAATAATTTAGCGTATTGGCAACGCGATGAAACAGTACTCGATTGTCGGTAGAAATTTTTTGGGCTTTATCGAATTGACCGGCAGCGCGTTGAGGATAACCACAGCATAAATACCCAGGGGGTAATACCGTTTGTACGCCAATTTCATAAAGCATGGCTTGAGTAGCTAACCCGACTTTAGAGAATAACCGTTCAGAACCACAACCCGGAAAATAAAAGACAGCTTCTGAATCAGAACGTGTTTTTTCACGATTTCTTATAATAGGAACAATCTGATCATTTTCTATATCCAACAAGGCTCTGGCAGTTTTGCTGGGTAACTTGTCAGGCATTTTTCGATTAGTAAAATGAATAACCTGTTCACGAATCCCCGTTTTACCGGTTGAAGACGGCGGATTTAAGCGTTGTTTTTTACCCCAAGGTTTGAGTAGCACATTAGCCCAGCGTTGCGCTTGATAAGACCACTCAATGAGTACCTTACGTAAAGCATTTACCGTATTAGGGTGGCTGACAGTTAAGAAGGCAATAGCAGCAGTCTTGACCGGATTGAAACTTTGCTTGTTCATTTTGCGTAATAAGTTACGCATATTCATGGATACGTCACCAAAGTCAATATCAACCGGACAAGGGTTAAAGCATTTGTGACAGACGGTGCAATGATCGGCAACATCTTCAAACTCTTGCCAGTGGCTAATAGAAATGCCACGACGGGTTTGTTCTTCGTATAAAAAGGCTTCAATGAGTAGCGAAGTCGCCAGAATTTTATTACGTGGTGAGTACAGTAAATTGGCACGGGGAACATGCGTGGAACACACTGGCTTACATTTACCGCAACGTAGACAGTCTTTCACCGAATCAGCAATCGCGCCAATATCACTTTGCTGCATAATCAAAGATTCATAGCCCATCAAACTGAATGAAGTGGTATAAGCGGCACTTAAATCAGCGCCAGGCATTAATTTGCCACGATTAAAATGCCCCTTAGGGTCAACTTCATTTTTATACTGGTGAAAACTAGCTAATTCCTCTGGAGTTAAATATTCATACTTAGTAATACCAATACCGTGTTCACCAGAAATAACGCCATCCAGAGAACGAGCTAACGCCATAATGCGGGCGACTGCGGCATTAGCTTCTCTGAGCATGTCATAGTGGTCAGAATTAACTGGTAAATTAGTATGCACATTACCGTCACCGGCATGCATGTGCAAAGCGACAAACACACGACCACGTAAGACTTCCTTATGAACACTATCAATACGCTCAAGAATCAAACGGAAATTATCACCTTCAAAAATGGCCTGTAAACGCGGTAATAATTCCGTTTTCCAAGATACGCGCAAAGAATGATCTTGTAGGCGATGGAATAGAGTAGGGGATTCAGTACGGTTAGTTAGCTCACTGACGGTTATACCCCATTCGCCGAAGGTTGCTTCTGCTAATGGCAAGGGTAAATCCAGATGCTCATAGAGCCATTGCCATCTATTTTGTACTTGTGTAATGGCTTCTAATGCGAGTAAGCGTCGTTCGCCGATAAGTTCTTTTTTATTAACACTGTCTTCATAAAAGCGCAGTGGTAGATCGCCGTCTAAAAAGGTTTTTAATGCGCTACATAACTGTAATTTATTTCGCAGCGACAGTTCAATATTAATACGTTCAATGCCATCGCAATAATCACCCATACGTGCTAAGGGAATAACGACATCTTCATTAATCTTAAAGGCATTGGTATGTTTAGCGATAGCCGCTGTTCGGGCACGATCCAGCCAGAATTTTTTGCGTGTTTCACTGCTGACGGCAATAAAGCCTTCAGCACCTCTTTCATTACACAGTCTCACAACTTCAGAAGCGGCAAGAGCGACCTTATTGTCATTATCACCCACAATATCACCGATCAGAACCATTTTTGGACGACCATGATGTTTTGCCTTAGTAGCGTAACCAACGGCTTTAACATAACGTTCATCTAAATGTTCCAAGCCAGCCAGCATCACCCGATCATCGCCCTGTTTCGGTAGGGCAGCGAGGTAATCACGAATTTCGACAATGGCAGGAACGGCCTCACGAACCTGACCAAAAAACTCTAGACAAAAAGTGCGAGTAAATTTCGGCATTTTATGCAAAATCCAACGCGCAGAAGTAATAATACCGTCACAACCTTCCTTTTGAATACCGGGTAATCCACCTAAAAACTTGTCAGTAACATCTTTTCCCAACTCACCTTTACGAAATTGTGATCCCGGAATAATTAATTCTTGTTCTGATAACAACTGTTTTCTATCGGCATCAAAGCGTTTTAAAACAAAACAAACTTGCTCCTGATCATGAATTTTTCCCAGATTATGATGGAGTCGTTCCACGTCTAGCCAATTGCCATCGGGTGTAACCATGCGCCAAGATAATAAATTATCGAGGGCTGTACCCCAGAGCACCGCTTTTTTGCCGCCGGCATTCATAGCAATATTGCCGCCGATACAAGAGGCATCAGCCGAAGTAGGATCGCAGGCAAACACCAGACCGGCTTGTTCCGCAATATCCATAACACGACGAGTGACTACACCAGCACCCGTAAAAATAGTTGCATATTTTTCCGTAGTGCCTGGAATATCAGTGGCAAAATCGACAGCACCGATTTCTATAAGTTTTTCAGTATTAATGACTACAGATAAAGGCGTTAACGGTACAGCGCCACCGGTATAGCCAGTACCGCCGCCACGCGGAATAATCGTTAATCCTAATTTAATGCAGTCGCGCACTAAATGACCAATTTCCTGTTCGCTACCGGGCGTTAAAACAACAAAGGGATATTCAACCCGCCAGTCCGTAGCATCCGTTACATGGGATACACGAGCGAAGCCATCGAAACAAATATTATCTTTTCGCGTGTGTTTAGACAGCAAAGCCAGAATTTTTTTACGCAGTTCACGGGTATGCTGGAAATGATCGTTAAATGCCTTAACGGCTTTATGGGCATCCGCTATTAATTGTGTAACCCGTTGGCTGTGATCACTATTCTGTTCATTCACCAGTTCATTATGACGTTTTTCAATTTGCGACAAACGATGATATAAAGCCGTCATTAACGCTTTACGGCGTTGCTGGTTGTTAAGTAAATCATCCTCAAGATAAGGATTACGCTGAACAGCCCAAATATCGCCGAGCACCTCATAAAGCATGCGAGCCGAGCGTCCCGTTACCCGTTCAGCCCGTAGTGACTCAAGAATTTGCCAGTTAGCCTCACCAAGCAGGCGAATAACTATTTCACGATCTGAAAAAGACGTGTAGTTATAAGGAATTTCGCGTAACCGTACTGAGGCATCACTGGCAAAAGGAGTTGATTCTAAGTTCATGGACTTTCAGAGTAATAATTGGGATTAAATTAGGAGCAAGCACTGAGTGAGCTGGGTGGGCACAAACAGGCTGTACATATCCTGCTCAGCTCAAAAGAATTCATTTTTTGTCAAATAGCTGACTGATTTAATACTGAAATGCTGCATATTGTATTATTCTATGCCATTGCAGTAGCAATAAAAACAAGCGAATCATTAAGGATTCTAAATTAGGTGGAATTTTGCTTCGATACCTAGCGACAGTTTATCGAGTTATCCAAAAATGATGGCATAAAATAGTCTGGTTAATGACAATTTTTATTAAAATAATCTTTAATAGGCTCGATTTTATCGCGTGATGGCGGTCAAAACTATATAAAACCAAAAGACATGAAAATACTCAGTATCCATTTTAAAAATATCAACTCTCTGCAAGGCGAAAATCAAATTAATTTTAGCCAGCCACCCATTGCTGATAGCGGTGTTTTTGCCATTACGGGTGCTAATGGTTCAGGTAAATCCAGCATTTTAGATGCAATTACCTTAGGGCTTTACGGAGAAACCTTTCGTTTTGATCGACCAGCCAGTTATGTGATGACCAAAAACACGGCGGATTGTTTCGCTACAGTTGAATTTTTAGTGAATGGTGAAAGTTATCAATCACGTTGGCAGGTTCAGCGACAAGATGGCAATCCTAAAGCGGAGGTTCAACCTCCGCAAATGCAATTGCTACGCTTAAGCGATGGGGAGTTGCTGGCAGAAACAGTGCAACAAGTCTGTCAACAAATGATCGAATTGACCGGTATGAATTTTCGTAATTTCACGCGCTCAATATTATTGGCACAAGGTGATTTTGCTGCATTTTTAAATGCGCTGGATAGTGAGCGCATGGATATACTCGAAAAAATTGTTGGCACCGATATTTATGCAGAGTATCAGAAAAACATTACCGATAAAGCAGAGCTGACAGAAAAGAGCCTAAATGATTGGACTCAGCAACTTGCTGGAATTAATGTGCTTAAGCCGGAGCAATTGGCAGCCTGTCAGGA
>Ga0214192_1000600_pt1 | contig 22074 bp, 21 predicted proteins | sample TroBogEpilimnion_44_FD_153030 | JGI IMG/M metagenome (GOLD analysis project Ga0214192, IMG submission 153030) | Freshwater microbial communities from Trout Bog Lake, WI - 29JUL2008 epilimnion | ecosystem: Environmental > Aquatic > Freshwater > Lake > Epilimnion/Euphotic zone | place: Trout Bog... | reverse complement strand
CATCGCTCACGCGGCGTCGCTGCATCAGGGTTTCCCCCATTGTGCAAGATTCCCCACTGCTGCCTCCCGTAGGAGTCTGGCCCGTGTTTCAGTGCCAGTGTGGCCGTGTGCCCTCTCAGGCCGGCTACCGATCACAGTCTTGGTGGGCTTTTACCCCGCCAACTAACTAATCGGCCGCGGACTCCTCCTTCAGCGCATTGCTGCTTTCCCCTCTCGGGATTATGCGGTATTGTCGTCGGTTTCCCAACGGTATTCCCCACTAAAGGGCAGATTATCCACGTGTTACTCACCCGTACGCCACTTTACTCATGGATTGCTCCACTTTCTCGTTCGACTTGCATGTGTTAAGCGCGCCGCCAGCGTTGATTCTGAGCCGGGATCAAACTCTCATTTTATTTTGTGAGATGTTTGTCGCCCCGGTTGAACTCGAAGTTCATCTGACGAAGTGATATAGTGCATCCAATCAGATTGTCAAAGATCTGTACCGAACACCTCATACCCCTTGCGGCGCATGAAACGTCGGCAGGCCTCGAAACTTGCCGACCTGACCCGCTTTTCAGCACATGGGCTTTTTACACCCGGGTCAGACCATTAAAATTTTAGTTCTTGAAAGAACTTACAGGAAGGTCGTTACCACCGAAGGGCCTGACACTGAGGAAACTTCCCAGCAGCTCTACCTCTACAGCTTGTTACCCGCCTTACGAGAGTCTTACTTGTTTTACCACCGAGAAGCTTACCACTAAAGACACACGCTTTGCAAGCGTGGCTCCACCGGCTACATCATTCGGCGTTCAGACTCCGATTGCCTTCTGCAAATTTAACATAACAATTTGCTTACTGCAACCTCCGCCGCGCCCAAGCCTTGCAGCTCCCTCGCGGCGACTTAACCAATCTACCATCTCCTGACCTCCGTCTGCAACACATTCGGCATAATTCGTGATATTTCGCGTGATGAGCGCAAACTTGCGCTCTCTCCGGACCGCAGACGACGGCATCGAACGGCGCTGATAAAGTTCCGATGCGCAACAGTGAGCCGTCGCGGGCACCGTGAATCGGGAATCGGCAATCGGCACTCCGGGTGCGCGAAAGCACGCCGTCATTTTGCGCAAGTTGCTTACTGCGTGTGCCCGGCGTGGGGTGCATCCTGGTTCGCCCCGCTTTTGTCTCCGGCAGTCTTGCCGCACATGGATCCCATGTCTTTCGCCTCGGCCTGAAGCTTCGTCTGCAGCTGGCGGAGCAGCATGCCGTGTTGGTCGATCTTTGCTTTCAGCGCAGCGGGAACATTTTCGGTCTCGATCGCGGCGAAGCTTTTCATGACCTGGTCGGTCAGCGCGCCGATCTCTTCGCGGGCCGCCTTCTTTTCCTTCATTCGCTCCTGCATCTGCGCCATCATGCCGGTGGGCTTCGCCGCTGCTTCCTTAGCCGTGCCTGTGTTATCCGGCGTCTGCGCCGACTGGGCCGCCTGATGCCCTTCATGCTGGGCGAGTGCCGGATCCGCTACCAGCGCCGCAGCCAGGGCCACCAAGCCCACGTGCATCGCTACGTATTTCATGTCCAACCTCCAAATGCCGATCCAGACAGTGCACGAGGCGTGCCAATCCCCGCCTGACGGCACCGGTCGCTGGATTCACAAAAAAATCCGGCTGCTCCCGGGCGTTTTCACGCCGGAGGCAGCCGGATTTCTGTACTTCTGCTATTTGGTGAGAACCGTCCGCTGAACTAGCGTCCGGGGCCGGCCGGAGCCGCGGCCGGAGCCGCGCCCGCACGACCGGCACCGCCACGACCAGCGGCGGGGGCCGCACCGTAAACAGGCAGCAGCGCGCGGTCGCCGAACGTTGCCTTCAGACCGGCGATGGCGCAGTTTTCATCTTCGGAAGGATCGGAGGTGCTGACGCCGACCGAGCCAATCAGCTGGCCGTCGATAGCGATCGGAACCCCGCCGATCCCCAGAAAGAAGTTGAACATCAGGGGGCTGATTTCCTGCGGAGAGAGGCGGTTGTTCTTTGCCGCCGCGCCGCGCAGCGAAGTAGGTTCGCGCACGCGCATGGAGGTTTCGGCCTTCAGGAGCGCGGTGCGGTCGTTGCCGGGCAGTTCGCCGTCCATCCGCTCCATGTGAACCATTTCGCGAGCCGGATCGAGGATATAGATGGTTGCCGTCTTGCCCTTGGATGCGGCGTACTCACGGCAGCCTTTGGCCACACTCTTCGCCGCAGCCAGAGAAATCGTGCTGCCTTCCAGAACGTGGGCAGCGGCGTTGCCGGAAACCACCCATTCGGCCGGAAGGCTGGTCTTCGGAGCTTTGGTGGAACCCCACTGCGGAACCGGCAGCTTTGTTGCGTTCGCCGCGTTCGCCCCGGCCCCGCCGCCGCCTTCGCCGCGGACGTCTTCAATGAGGGGAGTAACGTTGGCAGCGCCGAACACCTGCTCCATGGACTGATGCACGCAAATTTCATCGCTCCACACGGGAGGATTCGGCCGGTAACCGCCGGCGCCAACCCAACCGATGATCTGGTCGTTGTACGAGATGGGCAGTCCGCCAGCCACGGGGTAGAGGCCGAGTTGCACTTCCCAGGCTGCGTCGTTGGTGTCGCGCACCGAACGGTTCATGGTCGCCTTGCTGGGGGCGTGCGTGAGCATCGCTGTACGCGCCTTATATTCGGCGGTAACGATGTTGGTGAAGCCCTGGCCGTCCATGCGATCGAAGTAGATGCGGTTCCCGTGGGCATCGAGAATGATCACGGTTTGCTGATAAGCTTCGCCGTTGATCTGCACGGGATAAATCGGGGTCCCGTCTTTATCTTTCTGAACCGGATTGTGCGGATCGCGGGCCAGGACGAGAGCTTCGCAGCCTTCGACAATCCTGCGCGCGGTATCCAGATTGATCTGGGTGTGATCCTGAATCTTTTTCGCGGCTTCACCGGTGACAACAAACTTTTCGGGCACGATCTGGCCCTGCGCCAGGCCACCCAGCGCGATGGCGCCGGCGACAGCCAGCCCCAAACTCACTACACGTAATTTCATTCGGTCTTTCTCCTGACTCTGTATCAACCTGGCAACGATTTGGCCCGGCAGCCTCGAATTTTATCACACGCGAACGCCATCCCAGGACCGCTGAATCCGGGCGTGCCGGAGCATGGAATGGCCCCATCTGACCCTTTCGGCCGCGCGCCAGGATCCGGTTCCGTTCGCCGCCGGACTTCGATCAGAACGCCCAGGGGCGGCGGCGGGATACGGAGCGATCCACGCGAACGGACCCGCAAATTTACCGGCGCCGGGAAGGAGCGTAACCCGTCCGGGAGAGCGTGAGCGCGCTGCGCAGGAAGACGCTTCCGGTCCCGCGGGACCAGACCGCTGACTCCCACCGGATTGCGCTGGCTTAGTATTTGCCTTCGATGTGAGCGAGATCCTTCTCGTTTTCGCCGCAGAAGTTTTCGAGCAGGTCCGTATCCGGACGCAGGTGCTGCTTCAGCGTGATCGTAAAGGGCTTGAGATACGTCTTCGGGTCATCCAGCGTCATCCGGAGTTCCATGTGGCCGATGTCCAGGCGGTGAAAGCGCTCGGTGACGTGCAATGCTTCGCTGTGCGTGTGGCCGCGCGCATCGAGCCAGCTGCGCGCGTTGAGGCCGACCGTTTCCACCACCAGTTCGTCGCCTTCCCAGCGGCCTGTGGAATAGCCGAGCCAGGACGGTGAAGGATCGGCGGGGAGCTTGCGGCCATCCATGTAAATCTGGCGGAAGGTGGTGTCGCGCTCGTAGAGCATGACGATCATGCCGGTACCCTGGATGATTTTGTAGGGAGCGGGGGCGATCTCCACCATAGGAAAACCTTCGGGAAGGCAATGCGAGAGCGGAGACTCTTCGGTGAAATTCTGGGCACGTTTCCGAAAGAGCGCGGCGGCTTCGGGCTGCATCAGCTGTTCGCCGGTGCCGAAGTCGTACATGATGTTGAGGAAGTACGCCGGGGGCGGATCTTCCGCCGTGCCGTTGACGCCGCCGGGGAGCAACTTCATGAGCACTTCGCGCGGCGCGGCTTCGGTCTGCCAGAGTCCGGAGAGATCGGGATGGCCGTCAGCGGCACGCGGCGTCTTCGCAGTGAGGTTCGGCTTGCCGTCTTTGGTGCGCGGAAGACCAGGCGTGGGGTGGTCGAGCCACTGCGCGCAGACAACCGAGGGCGCGGCGAGGAGGGCAATCAGTATCCAGAGGTTTTGCGTTCGCATTATGGAAATCCAGGGGCAGTAACGTCTGCCATATATATTATGCCGCCGGCAGGGATCATCTCCCCGGCGCGCCCCACCCGCCGCCGCCCGGCGTCTCGATCCGCAACTTTTGCCCCCGCTTCACTTCGAATCGCGACTTCGCGGCAAGTCGCTTCCCGTCGAGGGAGTCCTTCCCCTGCGTGCCCGCTTCCCCGCCCGCCAGTCCATATGGACCACGCGCGCGGCGATCGGCCAGCAAGGTCACTTCCGCCGGCTCCAGAAACTCCCACTCCCGTACCACGCCGTCGCCGCCGGTAAACTTGCCCGCGCCGCCCGACTTACTGCGGATCTTATAAGTTGCAATCCGCACGGGATAACTATGCTCGAAGGCTTCCACGGGCGTGTTCCAGCTGTTGGTCATGTGACTATGGGTGGCCGCGCGGCCCGGCCCCGCCGCCGAAGCGCCCATCCCGCCAGAGATCGTTTCGTAATAGGCGAAAGGACGCTTCCGCAGCGAATCCCAGCCGCCGAAACTTAAGTTATTCATCGTGCCGCTGCTCGCCGCCGGAATCCGTTCCGGCACCGCTCGCGCCAGCGCACCCAGAATGGTGTCGGTAATGCGCTGCGACGTCTCCACATTCCCCGCCGCCATGGCGGCCGGCAGCCCGGCATTCACCACGCTTTGCTCCGGAGCCAACACACGAATCGGCCGCATCAGGCCCGCGTTGTACGGCACATCGCCAGCCATCAGACACCGGAAGCAATACATGGTGGCCGATACTGCAATCGCGTAGTTCGCATTGACCGATCCCGATACCTGGGCGCTCGAACCCGCGAAGTCGACCTCCGCCTCATCGCCGGAAATACGGACGGACACAGCGATCCGCACGGGCTCGGCGGTCACGCCGTCGGAATCGAGAAAGTCTTCGAAGCGATATTGGCCATCCGGTATGCCGCGCAGCGTCGCCCGCATGATGCGTTCCGAATAATCCATCAGCGCCGCGGCGCTGCGCCGCACGCGCGCGATGCCGTAACGCTCCACGATCTCCCGCAGCCGCACCTCGCCGCGCCGGTTCGCCATCATCTGCGCGAGTAAGTCGCCCTCGCGCTCCTGCGGTGTCCGGACGTTGGCCAGCAGGATCCGCAGGAGATCGCGCTGCATCTCACCGCGCCGCACCAGCAGCACCGGCGGAACGCGAATCCCTTCCTGGTAAATCTCCCGGGCAAGCGGCATCGAGCCCGGACTCATGCCGCCTACATCGGCGTGATGCGCCCGGTTCGACACGTAAAACTCCGGCTTCTTGCTTCCCGGCAGGAACACACCGGAGACAGCCGTTATGTCCGGTAAGTGCGTGCCGCCGCAGAACGGGTCGTTCACGATCGCGACGTCGCCCGGCTCCAGACGAAACTGGCGAAGTACGTGCTCCACCGAGAGCGGCATCGCGCCCAGATGCACCGGCATGTGATCGCCCATCGCCAGAGTGCGTCCGTCAGCCGTATAGACAGCGCAGGAATAGTCGCGCCGCTCTTTGATGTTGGCGCTGAAAGCGGTTCGGCGCAACACGGTACCCATCTCTTCGGCAATGGAGACAAAGAGATTACGGAAGACTTCCAGATCCGCCGGATTGCCTGCCGCGCGTTTCATCGCCGTGCTCCCGCCGCGTCTTCGGTCTCGGGCGGAGCCGCCGGTTCGCTGGTTTCTCCGCGGCAAACCGCGGCCTCAACGGGAAACGAGGCAAACGGATTCCATCGTTCTCCGCTGCGTTGCTCCACGAGCCACTGCTGGCCGTCGGCCGAGGTGCGTATGCGCCAGTTAGCCTCGGCAGAGTACTTCGATGCGGCCGGCGCGCGTTCACTTTTCCCGGTGAGATTCCAGCTTTCTCCGCTCGTATGGGATTCGTAACTCCAGTAGCGGCTCTTACCGCCCGAGTTACCTGCGTCGATGACTAACTGGCCATACTGTGGCGAATCGAAATCAAACCGAATCACCGCCCCGGCTGAACCCTCTTCGAGCACGGCTTTCTGATGCCAGCTATGCCCCCCGTCGCTGGTAATCAGAAAGAACGGGTCGCGCGCCAGCGGATACTGCGTCTCGCCGGCCGCCCACCCGTACTGCGCATCGTGAAAGGCAATCGCTTCGATGGCATTGCCGCGCATTCTCGACACAGGCTCTGTCCACGTCAGCCCGTTGTCGTCACTTGCCAGCAGCAGCGAATTCAGCGTCGCGGCGCTGGTGTGCAGGTTACCGGATACAAATACCCGCCGGCCGGCCGACGCGACGGCACTAAGTTCCAGATAGATGGAGCACGGCTCGTCCTCGCTGCAGGATGCGCCCGCCCACTGTAAGTCCTCTTCATGACAGGAAAAGGTAACCGGTCCAGCGGCGCCGGCACTTACTGCCATTGACGAATCTTTACTTACAGATTTTGACAAACCTTGCCCACTGCAAAGGGCCGGAGCAAGAAGAAGCAGAAGAGTGAAGTTAGTTATAAGTGAGACGGGCGGGCACGCACGGGGGTGATGGGGTAGTGTGCGCCCGCCCGTTGTTACGGGGATGTAATTGAGAGGCGGATGGTCCGCTCGCGAGGTTACATCCCCCGAAAAAAATAAGTTAGTTCTCGAACATCCCCTCATACAGCACGCTGGAAAGATACCTTTCGCCGGAATCCGGCAGGATCACCACAATGGTCTTGCCGCGGAACTGCTCCTCGCGCGCGAGCCGGACCGCCGCGGTGGCCGCCGCACCGCAGGAGATCCCGGCCAGAATGCCTTCCTCGCGCGCCAGGCGCCGCGCCATCTCGACGGATTCCTCATTCGTCACCAGTTCTACCCGGTCCACCAGGCTGAGGTCCAGATTCTTCGGAACGAAGCCCGCGCCGATGCCCTGAATCTTGTGCGGCCCCGGTTTAATTGCCTGGCCAGCCAGGGTCTGGCTGATCACCGGACTGGCCACCGGCTCCACGGCCACCGTCAAAATCTGCTTCTTTTTTTCGCCCTTGATGTAGCGCGAAACGCCCGTGATGGTGCCGCCGGTACCCACGCCGGCCACGAAGACATCGATCTGGCCGTCTGTGTCGTTCCAGATTTCCGGCCCGGTGGTCTTCACGTGAATCGCCGGATTGGCGGGATTTTCGAACTGCTGCAGCAACACGTAGCGCTGCGGGTCGGACGCCACGATCTCCTGCGCCTTCGCGATTGCGCCGGACATGCCGCGCGCGCCCTCGGTCAGCACCAGTTTCGCGCCCAGTGCGGCCAGCACCTTGCGCCGCTCCAGCGACATGGTCTCCGGCATCGTCAGCGTAACCGCATAGCCGCGCGCCGCGGCCACGAAGGCCAGCGCGATGCCGGTATTCCCGCTGGTCGGCTCGATGATCTCTTTGCCGGGCCCCAGAATCCCGCGCTGCTCGGCATCCCAGATCATGGACGCCCCGATGCGGCATTTCACCGAGTAGGCGGGATTCCGCCCTTCGATCTTGGCCAGCAGCGTCACCGGCGCGCCGTCGATGACCCGGTTCAGCCGCACCAGCGGCGTATTTCCAATGGAGAGTGAATTGTCGTTGAAGTACATGTCAGATATCCCAGTTTGGAATGAATTGCGTCTGTTTGTCTGCCCACTCGCGCGCCAGTTGTGCGAATGTGGCCGATTCCAGCACCTCATTCACCGCCCGGTCGGCACGCTCCCACACATCGGCAAACGGAGAATCCGCCTGCCGCCGCTGCCTTGATTTTTCTTCCTGCCGCCCTTCAATGAACCGCAGCACCTCGCCAACGCTCAACTGATCGGGCCGGCGGGCCAGCAGATAGCCGCCCTCGGCCCCTCGACGCGACTCCACAAATCCGCCCTGCTTCAGACTCGCCAGGATCAACTCGAGAAACTTCTGAGGAATCTTCTGCCGCCGGGCGATCTCGGCAATCTTGACCGGCTCCGGGCGCGTGGAGCAGGCAAGATCGAAGATGGCCTGAAGGGCATATTCACCCTTCACAGAGATGTTCATGACGTCAATTCCCCGGGTAAAACTAGAGATTAGAGGGTTTGCGCCAATCCGTCAACCGGGAAACGATTTCACCTTGATGAATGAAGCACTTGGCCGCTCAGCAGCGCGGCGCCGGCGCGGCGTCGCGACGGTCGCGGTCAGGGGACTTCGTCACGAATTCGTCGGTCTCCGACGGTGATTTCGCCGCAACCGGACAGAGTTGAACCAATTCGAGCCCCGGATCGACGTTCCGGCGGCTTCTCAGAAGACCCGCCGGGTCAGCTTTTCCACCGTGAACGCCGCCGTGCGCGCCACCGCCATCACGGCCATCACACCCGCCTGCACCGGATCGGTCACCACCAGATCCGCCGCCTCCGGCACACTACCGGCCATGTTCAGGCTGATGACCAGCAGCCCGCCCGCACGCACTTCCCGCACCGCCGTTTCGATCTCCCCGCCCATCAGCGACCCGGCCAGCACCAGAGCCCGCGCGCGCGGCAGTCTGGGCACGGCGCGGACTGCATCGGCCAGCGCCTGCTCCCCGACCAGCGGAATCGTATCTACCGAAATGTGTTCGCCGCGGATGTTATGCCGGTCCGCCTCTACAATCGCGCCGATCGCCACCTGCGCCACCTGCGCCCCGCCGCCCATGATGATGATCCGCTTGCCGTAGATCTGCTCCATGCTCTTGAGGTTGTCGGCGTGGCGGACAATCGGAAGCCCTCGCAGGTCGTTGAGCATCTGCTCCCATTGCGCGGTCCGCACCTCGAAGTACACGCGGCAACCCTGCGCGCTGTTCTCCAGAATCGAACAGGTCCCGATGTCGCCGCCGTGTTCGGCAATCACGCCGGTCAACTGGTGGAGAATGCCGGGCCCGGGGTCGGCGTCAATCAGGAGACCGTGATTATTCACATCCATACAGGAGCTATGATCGCAGAGTGACACGCCGAGAGCTATTCGCCGCCACGGCCGCCGCCGGACTGGCCTCGCGGCTCGCCGCCGCCAAACCGCGCCTGACGAAGAGCCGCGTTGCCGCCATCACCGATGAGATCGGCCGCACCGAATCCGACGCCGTCGACTTCGCAAAGAAGCATTCCCTGCAGATGGTGGAACTGCGAGTCGTCCCCGAGACGAAAAAGGAATTCGCCCAGCTCACGGCGCCCGAGCTGAAAGCCTTTGCTACCGAACTCACGGCCGCCAAAATCAAGGTTTCGCTGCTCAAGACCAGCCTCCTCAAATTCAACTGGCACGAAGACGAAAAGCGCTTCGCCCGCCGGATGGATGACCTCAACGCCGCCATCGCCGCCGCGCAGATTCTCGGCACCGACCGCATCCGCATCTTCACCGGCGCGCGCGGCACCGCCGACCTCCGGACCATCGCCGCCACGATCCAGGAAATGGTTCCCGCCGCCGAGCGAGCCCGCATGCGCCTGGTTATCGAAAACGAACCGAGCCAGAACGCGGGCACCTCGGCCGAACTGAAGTCGCTGCTCGAACTGCTGCCGTCCGCCGCGGTGGCCGCCAACTGGGACCCCTGGAACGCCATGTCGCTGGGCGAAAACGCCTGGCCCGAGGGATACAAGCTGCTGCCCAAAGATCGCCTGCTCAACATCCAGGTCAAGGCCGAATCCTTCGGCTCGCCGGATCGCATCCGCTGGAAGTCCATCCTCCAGACTCTGGATCACGACGGTTACACGGGGACGCTGAGCCTTGCAACCGAAGCCGCCGGCAGCACGTTTATTGAGAAGGCGGACGACGCCGTCGACGAATTACTTCATCTGGTGGGATTACTATGAGCAAACCGTTCCTCGCCGCATTCGGCGCCGCCGTCGTCGTCATCGGCGCCCTCATCTGGCTCGGCTTCAGTAACACCGCCGGCAACCATCTCGAACCGACCGGCAGGATCGGCAAAGTCAGAACGGTGAAAGCCTCCGACGACCTGACGTACATGGTCATCGACTTCAACGTGAAGAACGATTCCGACCGCGACATGGTGGTCCGCAGCATCGACGTCACCACAGACAGCGGCGATGGCCTCACCGGCAGCCTCGTCTCCGCCTCCGATGCCGACGCCGCGTTCCGCGCATACCCACTGCTCGGCGAACGCTTCAACGACGCGCTGAAGGTGAACGACAAAGTTCCGGCCCACCAGACCGTGGACCGCATGGTCGGCGTTCGCTTCGATGCTCCGTTCGACAAAGTGGAAGCGAGGAAGTCGGTCACCCTGCGGATCGAAGACGTCACAGGCCCTGTGGTGCAAATGATAAAGATCGATCTGAAATAGAAGGTTCCGGCGATGAAGCGGCTGCTGACCATCCTGTGGCTTGCTAGCCCGCTGCTGGCGGTCCGGATACCGGCGGGAACGGAGCTGAGCGTCCGTCTCACGGATCGCGTCTCGACCGAAGCCGCGAATACCGGCGCTGCCGCCACGGGAGCAGCCGTCCACGCCGTGCTGATCGCGCCAGTCATGCTGGGCGGCGCCATCGCCATCGCCCCCGGCGCAACACTCACCGGCAAAGTCAAACAGGCGCGCGCCGCCAGCAGCCCCGCCGCAGACAATCCCGACGCGCCGAAGACCGCAGCGCTGCTCGAACTGTCATTCACTTCGCTGCAGGACGGCGCGGCGAACGCAACCATCGTCACGCTGGTCGCCGGGCTCGACAACGCCCGCGAATCGGTGGACGAAAAGGGGGTCATCAACGGCATCGCGCCGGATTCCACGCTGAGCGCGGAGATCGATTCGGGAATTTCGAAGCTCGAAGCCAACCCGAAGCTCGCCGGCCTTGCCACTCTCATTCAGGGAGCAAAGCAGGCGCTGAAGATCGAAGACGCCAATCCCAACATCGACTACGAACCCGGCGTCGAGCTTACCCTGCGCGTCACGCAGCCTTTCGTCTGGCGCGGCAACAGCGTTGGCCCCGTCGGCAAACTGCAGCCCATTCCGAACCAGGATGCGCTCCCGGCGCTGGTGAACCGCCAACCCTACCGCACCGTCGCGCAGAAGCCGCCGAACCCGTCCGACATCACGAACATCCTTTTCATCGGCACGGACGAGGAGATCAAGGCCGCATTCATGAAGGCTGGCTGGTCGACGGCAGCGCGACTGAGCACGCAATCGAAACTGGAGACCGCGCGCGCCCTCATCGAAGCCCGCGGCTACAACGAAGGCCCCATGTCCATCCTGCTGCTCGACGGCAGGCCGCCGGACATGGCGTGGCAGAAGGGCAACAACACGTTCGCCAAACGCCACCACCTGCGGATCTTCCGCCGCCCCGACACGTTCAACGGCAAACCGGTCTGGGTCTGCTCCTCCACGCACGACACCGGCATCGATTATTCGAAGCGCGACCACACCTTCATCCACCGCGTCGACAGCCAGATCGACCGCGAACGCGCCAAGGTGGTGGACGATCTGCTCTTCACCGGCCTCGTGCGCGGCCTCGCGGTCGTGGAGCGTCCCGATGTGCCGACGCAGATTACGAACGCCACGGGCGATTCACTCACCACGGACGGCCGCATGGCCGTCATCCTGCTCGGCCAGTAGCGCTTCACGCTAGAATGAGGCGACATCTCTGGAGCCTCTCATGTCCGAAGCCATCGACCAATACGTAGCCGAAAATGAAGCGCGCTTCCTCGAAGAACTAAAGGAACTGCTGCGCATCCCGAGCATCTCCACGCTGCCGGAAAACAAGGAGGCCACGCACCGCGCCGCCGACTTTGTTGCCGATCAGCTGGCCGCCGCCGGCTTCCCCGTGGTCGAAACCATTGAGACCGAACGCCATCCGCTCGTCTACGCCGAGTGGCTCCACTCGCCCGGCAAGCCCACGGTGCTTTGCTACGGCCATTACGACGTGCAGCCGCCCGATCCGCTGGAGCTTTGGGTCACCCCGCCCTTCGAACCCACCGAACGCGACGGCAACCTCTATGCGCGCGGCTCGGCCGACGACAAGGGCCAGATGTACTCGCACATCAAAGCCTTCGAAGCCCTGCGCGCGGTCTACGGCAAGCCGCCGGTCAACATCAAAGTTCTGATCGAAGGCGAAGAAGAGGTCGGCGGCGAGTCGGTGGCCGCGTTCGTCGCAGCCAATCCGGAAAAGCTGAAGGCGGACGTCGCGCTCGTCTCCGACACCGAAATGTACGAAGCCGGCATGCCCACCCTCAACATCGGTCTGCGCGGCCTCGTCTACATGGAGATCGAAGCCCGCGGGCCGGCGCGCGACCTGCACTCCGGCCTCTATGGCGGCGCCGCGCCCAACGCCGTCTTCGGCCTGGTCGAACTGCTTTCGAAGGCGAAGAACGCCAACGGTCACATTCTGATTCCCGGGATCTATGACGACGTGGAGTCGCCCTCGGCTGACGAAAAGGCCAGCTGGACGCATCTGCCGTTCGATGAAAAAGAGTATCTGGCGAAGGAAGTCGGCTCAACCGAACTGACCGGCGAGCCCGGCTATTCGGTCTTCGAGCGCACCTGGGCGAGGCCCACGTTTGAAGTCCACGGCATCGCCGGCGGCTTCACCGGCGCGGGCGCAAAGACCGTTATCCCCGCCGCGGCCACGGCCAAAGTCAGCATCCGCCTCGTGCCGCGTCAGGATCCGGACAAGATTGTGGCGGCCGTCCGCCAGTTCGTGAAGGACAACACGCCGAAGGGCATCCAGTGCGAAGTGCGCCTGCTCAGCGCCGGCCCCGGCCTCATGGTCAAGACCGACCATCATGCGATTCAGGTGGCTGCCAAAGCCTTCAGCGACATCTTCGGCAAGCCCACCGTCTTTACGCGTTCCGGTGGCTCGATTCCGATCGTCGGCGACTTCGCCACGCACCTCGGCATCCCGACCATCCTGATGGGCTTCGGCCTGCCGGACGACGGCCTGCACTCGCCCAACGAGAAATACTGCATCCGGAATTATTTCGATGGCATCCGCACGCTGGGGCACTTCTTCGAAGAGTACGCGAAGGCGTGAGCTGCGAGGCGCCGGCGACTAATCGACGTAAAACCGCTTCACGCGCGCGCTGATGCCGCAGAGGATGTTGTAGGAGATCGTCCCGGCCGTGCGCGCGATCTGCTGCGCATCGAGCGAGACGTCGCCCTCGCGCCCGAGCAGCGTCACCTCGTCGCCGGGTTGCAGTTGCGGCGTCGGCGTTATGTCGATCGTCGTCAGATCCATCGACACCGTGCCCAGAATCGGCGCCAGCGTGCCGCCCGCGATCACCTTGCCCTTGTTCGAGAGGCGGTGCGGTACGCCATCGGCATAGCCCGCCGCCAGCACCGCGATGCGCATCGGCGCGGGCGCCACGAACGAGCCGCCATAGCCGACCTTCGCCCCCGCCGGAATGTCCTTCACCGTCACAATGCGCGTGCGCCAGCTCAGCGCCGGACTCACGTGTAAGGCAGGCGCGCGGAATGTACCACGCGCATTCGAAACGTAGCCGTAAATGGCGTGCCCGGGCCGCACCATGGAAAGCGTCGCTCCCGGCCTTGGAAAGGCAATTGCATTCGTGCTGGAAAAATGCGAGATCGGGGGACGCACGCCCAGTTCATTCAATTCGCGCGACATGGCTTCGAATAAACGGATCTGATCCTCCGTTTGCGGGGAGTTGAAATCCGCCGCCGAAGCAAAGTGTGACATCAGACCTTCCACCCGCACGTTGCGCAGTGCCAGCACCACCGCCGCGATCTCCGCCGCACTGGCCAGCGTGCCGAGCCGGTCCATGCCGGTATCGATCTTGAGGTGGACGTCGATTGGCGCGGCGGTTTCAGGAGTGCGCACCTCGTCCAGCCGCCGCAGATCGTCGAGCGAGTGCGCCACCGGCGTCAGGCGGAATTCGCGCAGCGCCTCGTATTCCCACGGCATCACGCCGGCCATCACCAGCACGCGGCAATCGATGCCGGCACGCCGCAACGTGATGCCCTCCTCAACCGAGCTGACCGCCAGCCACCGCGCGCCCTCGCGGCACAGCGTGCGCGAAACCTCCACCGACCCGTGACCGTAAGCATCGGCTTTCACCACACAGATGACGTCGGCAGCCGGACCTGCGGCCGTCTTCACGGCCCGGTAGTTGGCGGCGATCTGAGAGCGCGAAATTTCGGCGTAGCAGCGGGCTTTCTGGGACACAGGCTTTAGTCAGTCTTTGAACGCGTTGGGCGTTGGTCTATTTTCGCAGGACGGCTACTTTTTGATGAGGCCGGCCAGCAGATCCTCATACTTCGTGGTGACCGACTCCCAGTCGTACCGCTGCCGGACCCGTTCCCGCGCCCGCTCCCGGTAAACCTCGCGCTCGGCTTCGCTCATCGCCAGCACTTCGCGGATCCGCGCCACCAGCCCCTGCTCATCCGCATAGGGCAGACCGGCGTCGCCGCAGACTTCGGAATTTTCCGTCGTCTCGTAATAGAGCACCAGGTCGCCGCGCCCCATCGCTTCAATCAGCGCCGGATGCGTGCCGCCAACCTCGGTCGCATGGATGTACGCGAAGCACCACGAGCCCAGTTCCTTGTAACCGGTCCCGTAAATCGCGCCCGGCATCACCACGCGGGGATCCTTCGTATCGTGAACCCGCTGGATGTAGTCGTGCGCGTAAGGCGCGTCGCCAATCAGCGCCAGCTTCATATCGGTCTCTACCTGCTCAAACGCGGTGCGGACTTCCAGCGCGCGGTTTTCCGGCTCGAGGCGGCTCACGTAAAGGAAATAGCGATACGGTTCGAGCCCCAGCGAATCCGGCACGGCGCGCGTTTCGGCACGCGAAACATCGGCACCGTAGGCGATGAACAGCGAATCCTTGCCGTACTGTTCTTTGTAGTAGCGGCGAATGGCTTCGGCGTCCGTCACAAAACACGTTGGCAGGATGGTGGAAAGATACTCCGACCCATGGAACCACGCCTTCGCCAGCCAGTTCCACTTGCGGCGCTTGCGTTCCAGCCCGTCCACGTTCAGCGCCACCGGCATGCCGAACAGGCGCGGCAGGAAGGTGAACAGCGCGTTGCCGGCATTGCAGCACAACACCACATCCACCGGATGCAGTATCACCCACAGGATGGAAATAAACGTGTGAGCCAGGGTGTCGAAATACTTGTGGTGGATGGTGGGGAGATACTGCAGCCGGACGCCGTGAAATTCCGTGAAAGGATGCTTCTCGCGGCAGTAGATCGTTACTTCATGGCCTCGTTCGACCAGGCGGAGGGAAAGCTCTTCGGCAAATGTCTCGAAGCCGCCATAGTTGGCCGGGATGCCGCGCGTTCCGAGGATCGCAATGCGCACTGCGGATCAGCGCCGGGTGGCCTTGCTTCGCGTTGCCGAGGCGGCAAATCTTTTCGGAGCAGGCTTGCTGACGGGCTGGAAATCGAACCAGCTCGCAATATATTCGTCGTCCACACGGACGCGGGACATGATCTCCCGGCGCTTTGCCATCACCGATTTCCAGTTGCGGAACAGGAACGGAAACGCCTGGAGCGAAGTGTGCTCCCAGACAAGGCAGCAGCCAACCACCACAATGTCGCGCACCGTGATGGAGAAAAAGTTTCGCCGGTAAAGGTCGCCGGTCATGTTCTTCATGCGCAGCAGGAAACGGTTCTTCACTGAGTGCATGTTGATTTCGGCCGGCAGCGCGCGGCGGTTTCCCGGCAGCGCCTTGCGCACGTGATAGCCCTTGGCGTACGGCGCATACAGGCACTTCCAGCCGTAGAGCTGTGCCCGCCAGGCCACATCGGCATCTTCCCGGTAAACAAAGAAGTCGCTGTCGAAAAATTCGCCCTGCACGGCGATGTCTTCGATCATCTCGCGCCGGTAAAGCGCGGCGGCGGCGGTGGCGCCAAATACATATTCGTAGTTGCGGAAGTGGCCGTTATCCACTTCGAGGCTGCCGCGGTCCAGGTGGCGAAGGTTGGGGGTGAAGTAAATACCCGTGGAATCCACCAGCGGCTCTTCGGGGAAATCGAAGGTGGCCGTCATAGTCAGAAGCTTGCCGCAGACCGTACCGACCCGTGGATCGAGATTGCCGGCGTTGACCAGCGCTTCGAGGAATCCCTGCAGCAGCAGCACGTCCGGGTTCAGCGTCAGCACCCATTCGGAGTTGGAAAGGGAAATGGCCTGATTCTGCGCTGCCGCGAACCCGATGTTCTCTTCGTTATATACGAAGCGGCAGCGATCTTCGAAAGGCTCCAGGATGTCGATGGTGCCGTCGCTGGAGTTGTTATCGATAACGATAATCTCCTTGAACGGATAGTTCTGATCCAGAACGGATTCGAGGCACCTTTTGATAAAGCGGCCGCTGTTATACGTGATGATCGTTACCGAAACAAAGTCGCTACGAGACATGTGCGCGCAGGGCTGCTCCACTCATCAGATTTGATACAGCTGTTTGGCCACCCATTCTGCCTGAATTACCCGTCTTGATCTGTAAAGCCCGAACTCACACCCGTCCTGTTGCTCCGCCCCTGCCTGCTTTCCACGACCGGAAAAACCGGCTGAGGGCCAGATTCACAACATCGCCGCATACTGCAATGGCTTTGCGGCCGTGCCGCGCTCCAATCCCCGGCGCGCGAAAGACCGCTCCTGCTGCCACAGCCAGACACACCACCCGGAAGGTTAACCGGCTGTAATGTTTCGCTGCATACTCAAGAAGACTACCATACCAATATCTTTCGCGATTCTCCAGCGAAAGGGCACGAATTGAGTGCGCGCCGGCATGCCGGGCGACCGCCTTCGGCTCGAACCACCCCTCAAAGCCCGCGGCCTTCACCCGGGCACAAAAATCCACATCTTCGAACCAGATCGGCCAGAAGCGCTCATCGAAGCCGCCGACCTGCTCCCACACCGCGCGCGGGAACATCAGAAACGCGCCGGCGGGTTGTTCCACCGGCGCCGCCGACGGTGCCCTGGATGACAATGAGGTAACTCCTCTGCAACGGTAATGCCAATTTGCCGGATTGCCCGGCCAGAGCCGGTTCACCCCCAATACCTCGAAAATCAGCGCCGCCGGAGTAGGCAGATTGCGGGCCATGAAGCCCTGCTGCGGCCGTCCGTCGTCGCCGGTCAACATCCCCCCGGCCACCCCCGCCCGCGGGTTTTCGAAACAGGCCAGCAATGCGTCCAGCCCCGAGATCAGGTGGGCATCGGGATTCAGCAGAAGGACCATTGGCGCGGCCGTGGCGCATACTCCGGTGTTGACGGCGGCCGCGAATCCGGCGTTTCGGCCACTTGCAATCAACCGGACTCCGCGCGCGGCCACGACCTCCGGCGTCCCGTCTGACGACGCATTATCGACCACCACCACCTCGGTGTCGGCAACCTCTGTCAGCGCGTCGAGGCACCCGCCGATCTCAGCGGCCGAATTATAGGTGACAATGACTATCGCGACACGCGCCATGTGTCAGACCGCCCCAGTTCCGGCGGAATTCCCGCGGGGCCGGCCCGCCAGGCGGAAATACCAGCGCCAATACGGCCCCGGCGCGCGCGCTTCAATTTCCCGCTCGCTGTCCCCGAGGAACTCGCGCAGCCTGGCCGAGGGTGCCCCATGCGGCCGAAACTCTGCGAGCCCGTCCAGCTTTCCCCGCAGCCAGGCGAGCCCCGCTCCGTGCCGCATCGCCACCAGTCCCCAGAGCATCTGGCCGGCGAAAATCGCCCTCAGGCAGGAACGAAGCAGGGCGCCATCGTAGTGGCGGCCAATCAGCCGCAACTGGTTCCGCGAAGTCAGTCGCACCACGCGCGCGTCCCAGCGCCCAAATGTAGCGCTGCCTTCGTGCCACGCGGCGGCGTCCGGTACCCACACACCGCCCAGCCCGGCCTCCACGCAGCGCAGCCCCAGGTCCACGTCTTCCAGATACGAACCGTAGCTTTCGTCAAACCCGCCCAGTTGCTCCAGCACATCCCGCCGGTAGAGGCATGCGGTGGCCGGCGCAATCGCAATGGCGCGCGACCCGGTTCGGTCCGCATCCGGCGCGGATGGTTCGAATCCGGACCCGTGCCCGGCTCGCCATGCGCAACCCGCGCGACTGACCAGATCGTACGTACCGTCCACGATCGGCGCCGTCTGCCCGCGGCTCTCCGTTGTGTAAATGGTGCCGGTGGCAAAAGCAGCCTTCCCGGCAGCCACTTCCGGAGCAGCCAGCAAACGCTCCAGCCAGCGGCTTTCCAGTTCCACATCTGAATTCAGGACCGCAACCCAGCCGGGACCCGCCTCCTGCCAGCCGCGATTGACCGCCCGCGCAAAACCCGCGTTCGCTCCCATTGCAATGACCCGGCACCCGGCCGCCCGCGCCACTTCCGCCGCGCCATCCGTGGAACCGTTGTCCAGCACGATGGTTTCGCGGAAAGCCACCGTCTGTTCCCGCATGCTCGCCAGAAGACGGACGAGCAGATCCGCCCGGTTGTGAACGGGGATCACGGCCGTGACAGGGGGAGGGGCGTTCACAAGGGTAAACTGTGATTGTAATGAAAAGCCCCGCGATGCTCGCGCTGACTCCGATATTTGCCGCCGCCGTGGCCCTTGTTTGCTTCTCCGCGGTACCCGCGCGAGCAGCCGACATTCGCACGGTTTACGTCATGCCGATGCCGTCCGGTCTCGATCAGCATCTGGCCGACCGCATCACGCGCGGCCATCTCTACCAGGTCGTCACCGACCCGCGCGCGGCCGATGCCTTCCTCACATCCCGCATCGGTCCCGTCTTCGAACAAAGCATGGCCGAACTGCTTCCTCCCGCCGCCGAGGAAAAGGAAACAGGCAAAAAAGATGCCGGCAGCGGTGGCAACGTGCACAGCGCCCTGAAATCGACCACCAGCCGCGGCACTATTTTTCTGGTGGAAGTGAAATCGCGCCAGGTCGTTTGGTCGGACTTTGAGAAGACCGGCGATTCCTCCCCGCAGGGGCTCAACCGCGAAGCCGACCGCATCGTGAAGAAGCTCTCCTCGCTCACGCCGAAAAGCGCCCCGGCAAAATAAGCCCCGCAACCACGCCGGCGAGCACTTTCAGGCCCGTTTGCTCGTCACACGTTTATCCCGCAGCAGCGAAACAATCAGACACGAGCAACACGACGACACCACCAGCAGATAAATGCTCGCGGAATAATTGTGCGTCCGGTCGGTCAGCCAGCCCATCAGCGAAGGCCCTGCGAATCCGCCGAGACCGCCAATCAGATTGATGGCGCCGAAGCTGGCGGCCGCGCCCCGTCCTGTCAAAATGCGCGAAGGCAACACGAGAAACGGCGGATAGTAGCTCATCATCCCGACCGCCGCCAGCGTAAACGCCGCAAGGGACAGCGCAGGATTCCCGCCAACCGCCTGCGTCAGGCCGAAGCCAAGCGCCGCCGTGAAGGCCGACATTGCCGCCCACTTCCGGTGATTTCCGGTATGGTCCGAACGCCAGCCGCTGAACAACATCGCCGGAACGGAAATCAGATAGGGCACCGCCACAAGGAAGCCGAGCCCGAGCGTTCCCAGCCCTGACAGCTTCTGCACAATCTTCGGCAGCCAGATGCCGAGCCCGTAAAGGCTCAGATTGGCGCAGAAGTAAGAGAGCGCAAATGCCACCACCCACGGCTCCCGCAGCGCCGCCCCGATGTGCCCGTGCGTGGCGCTTAGCTGTCCCTTCTCCTGCGCGATTTCATTTGTGATCCACTCGCGCTCTTCCGGCTCCAGCCATTTTGCGTCGGCCGGCCGGTCAGTCAGATAGTAGAGGCAGACCACACCGCCCAGCGCGGCCGGCAGACCTTCCAGAATCAGCAGCCAGCGCCATCCGGCAAGCCCCAGCCAGTTCACCCGCATCAACAAACCGGATAATGGGGCGCCCACCACGTTCGCCACCGGGATGCCCGCCATGAACAGCGCAATCGCCTTGGCCCGGTCCCGCGCGCTGAACCAGTGCGTCAGATACACCAGCACCGCGGGAAAGAATCCGCCCTCGGCGGTGCCCAGCAGGAAGCGGATGGTATTGAACTCGGTCGCCGTATGGATCAGCCCGGTGAACCCGGCCAGCAGCCCCCACGCCATCATGATGCCCGCGATCCAGCGGCGCATGCTCCATGATTCCGCCATCAGTCCGCCGGGAATCTCCAGCAGGCTGTAGCCAAGAAAGAAGATGCCGGAGCCGAACCCGAACACGGCGTTGGAAAAGCCCAGTTCGCGCGTCATGTCGAGCCCCGCGAAGCCAACGTTCACGCGATCCAGAAACGAGAACACGTACAGGACGAAGAGAAATGGCAGAACGCGCCGCGTGATCTTCCGGCGTGTCCGCAGAGCGAGATTTTCGTTCACCGATGTCATGAGTCCCTTCGGTTTCGGGCTACCGATCCGGTTTTGATTCTACAGCGGCACACTCACCGCGGCGTGGTGCGGTTATGCGGGCTTATGGAGAACGATCAGATCCTGCCGGCAGTCGATTATGCCTTCGATGATCGCGGCCACTTCAAACCCCGCGCGCGTCCAGTTCTCGCGAATGAACTCCGGCGTCATCACCGTCGCCCCGTAGCTTTTGTCGATGCCGACCAGCGTGCTGAGCACCGGCGACAGCGACTTGCTGTTCTTGACCGGCTGGAAGAAGTCGTATTCCTTGTACAGAATCCCTTTGGAACGAAGCTCGGCCGTTGCCGCCTCCGAGGGGAACATACCCCGCAGCACCTCGAATGCGGTCCAGCCTTCGGTCGTCAGAAAGCAAAAGCCGCCCGGGCGCGTTACGCGGTATAACTCGCGCAGCCATTCGCCCTGGTGTTCGGGATTGATGTGCGAAAAGGTCGACACCGAATAGATCATGTCCATCGATTCGGCGTCGAACGGCAGCGGCGGGTCGAACTTGTTGACACGGGACTGCACGGCTGGAAAACTGCGGGCAATAAAATCCACCAGCGTGTGATCCACATCGCAGGCAAAGTACGACGGTGCCGGAAAATTGCGCGTGAAGTGAAGTAATTGCCGGCCCACGCCGCAGCCAAAATCGAGGATATTGATCTTCGACCGCAGTCGCACGCCCTGCTGCAGCGCCATCGTGGCGATCGGCATGTAACACGCCACGCCGGAAACATAGTAATGACGCAGCGTCTTCGAACCCGTCTTTCGCATTGACGAGTTGGGCGGCACCGGAAAATCGATAAGCCCGGCAAGCCGTCCCGCCGGGACGTAAACGCGTTGCCGCAGATTCAATACGAACCGGACCATCTCCTTGACGACCGGATTTACATCGTAGATACCGTCTCGCGAAGACATTTGTTCATCTGAGTATACAAGCGCATTCCTGAACGGCCGCACCGGCGCCGTCGCCATTCCTCCCGGCCGCCGCGGCGGGTCCTGCGAAGCCGCTGCCGACGCCCCGGCACGCCGCGCCCGCCTCCTCTGCCCCGGCCTTGCTTCGTTCGCTAAACTGGAGCTTTCCATGCAATCAGAACCATGCAATTAGAAAAAGTCTACGAACCGCGCCGGTTCGAGCCGCGCTGGGCCCAGTGGTGGGTGGAAAGCGGCATCTATCACGCCAAACCACTTTCGGATGAAGATAAAAAGGCCGGCCGCCCCGTCTTCTCGCTGGTCATCCCGCCGCCCAACGTCACCGGCTCGCTCCACATGGGACACATGCTGGAGCACACCGAAATCGACGTCACGGTCCGCTGGCACCGCATGCGCGGCGACGCCACGCTCTGGCTGCCCGGTACCGATCACGCCGGCATCGCCACCCAGATGGTCGTTTCCCGCCAGCTCGCCGAGCAGGGCATCAACTACCGCGACCTCGGTCGCGAAAAATTTCTCGAACGCGTCTGGCAGTGGAAGGCCGAATCCGGCGGCACCATCAAAAAGCAGATGATCCGCATCGGCGCTTCCTGCGACTGGTCGCGCGAACGCTTCACCCTCGATCCCGGCCTCTCCCGCGCCGTCCGCGAAGTCTTCGTCAGCCTCTATGAAAAGGGCCTGATCTATCGCGGCGAGTACAGATCGG
>Ga0214192_1000597_pt1 | contig 22096 bp, 20 predicted proteins | sample TroBogEpilimnion_44_FD_153030 | JGI IMG/M metagenome (GOLD analysis project Ga0214192, IMG submission 153030) | Freshwater microbial communities from Trout Bog Lake, WI - 29JUL2008 epilimnion | ecosystem: Environmental > Aquatic > Freshwater > Lake > Epilimnion/Euphotic zone | place: Trout Bog... | reverse complement strand
AGAAAATACTGAAGCGACAGAAAATTTTGGCGCACAACTTTGGCATCAATTACCAAGCAAGTCGGTTATTTTTTTACACGGTAATTTAGGTGCAGGTAAAACCACTTTAGTCAGAGGTTTTCTTAGAGCGGCTGGCTTTACAGGTGCTGTAAAAAGCCCGACCTATACCCTAGTTGAAAGCTATCAAATTAATCATCGACCCATTTATCATTTTGATTTATATCGACTCAATGATCCTGAGGAATTGGAATGGATGGGTATTAGGGATTATTTTGAACAAGATGCTATCTGCTTTATTGAATGGCCTGATAAAGGACAAGGTTTTTTACCCAAACCGGATAAAATAATCACCTTAACGCCAGAGGCAGAAGGTAGATTAGTAAATCTGCAATCGATTGAATAATCAATTTCCTCATTTTAATTTAAACGCCGATTCTCAGTTCACTCTATGAAAATTTTTAGTAAATTTCTTTGCTTGTGGTTTATGCAGTTTATAAGTTCAGAAATTTATGCTCAACCGCATCAATTGAATGATATCAGTTATCCAGTCAATCGTTGTGATACGTGTCTGTCACTAGAACTACTCAAATTACCTGCTTATCGTATTTTTCTTCTGGAAAAACCAGCCCGATTAGTTATTGATTTAAAAGATACGCAATTAACAAAAGACATTAAGCAGCCACAGGCTGATCATATTTTATTCGCTAACATTAGGGCAGGCACAAAAAATAATAAGGATATTAGAATTATAGTTGATTTAAAAAGTGACCTAACGGCCCAGTCATTCAGTACCTCGGCAGATTTTAATAACCGAGAACTACTCATTAAAGTCGCAACTCCAAATTCTTTAGCTGTTAAAAAAGAACCTGTCAAAACGGCTACTAACAAGAACGCAACAGCGTCAGTAAAAAACGTCGATGGAAATTATGTGATTGCAATTGATGCCGGGCATGGGGGAGAAGATCCTGGCGCTCAGGGCGCAAAGGGTACTGACGAAAAAAATATTACTTTCGCAATTGCTAAGAAACTAGCTGATTTAATTAATCAGCAATCTGGCATGAAAGCGGTCATGACTCGCAAAGGTGATTATTATGTTGGGCTTAGAAAGCGCATGAACATAGCCCGAACTGCCAAAGCCGATTTGTTTATTTCTATTCATGCGGATGCTTTTCAAGACAATAGCGTCAGTGGGGTTTCTGTCTATACCCTATCAAGAAATGGTGCTTCCAGCGAAGCAGCACATTGGTTGGCAGAAAAAGAAAACAGTGCTGATCTAATCGGTGGTGTCAGCTTAAATGATAAAGAAGATGATTTGGCTTCGGTGTTATTGGATTTGTCTCAAAACGCGACTATTGAAGCCAGTTCAGAAGCTGCTAATAAAATTCTGGAAAGTTTTGCTGATGTGGCTGAACTCCACAAGAATGTGGTGCAGAAAGCAGAATTTATTGTCCTTAAATCGCCAGACATTCCGTCAATGTTGATTGAAACGGCTTTTATTTCCAATCCAATGGAAGAACAAAATTTATTAAGTGATCGTTATCAGAATAAAATAGCCAGTGCCATTTTAAAAGGAATCGACGATTATTTTAACAATAGTCGATCCCGTATGAAGACAAAATAATCCTAAACTTATTTTGTAACCGCGCCTTTACTAAAACCGAGTGACTGTTTTATTTTTTGCGGGTTCGTGTCGCCGTTGACATTGATAAACACTAAACGACCATAACCTTTATTGTAATCGTTACGAAAATCATAGACCGAGCCAATGATAATTAACTTACCTTGTTCTAATTCAGGTTTGAAAATTTGTAATGCCAACTTTACTTGATCATTAACATTTGTTTCCACGGCTGCTTTTACCTCTTCAACGTTATCAGGATTACCCAGTGGAATTTGAATAGTGTCTAAGTCTTCCTTGATGGCGGGTTCAAGTGTTGAATAGTTTGTCATGGCTGCTTTAACCGCACCACACATTGAATGTCCGATAATAAGCAATAACGGAGTATGCAGATGACGAATGCCATATTCTATAGAGCCTTTTCCAGACGCAATTTGATTACCAATATTACGAACCATAAAAAGATCGCCATCTGGATGCGGATCAATAGCATGGGAATGTACTCTCGAATCCGCACAGGTCAGTACCGTTGCTTTAGGTGTTTGGCCATGAATAAAAGGTAAAAAATAACTGGCTTTATGCTTATCCACAAATTCGTGATTGGCTTGTATGACATGCTTAACGGCGGTCTGTATTTGGCTTTGTTCACTCGCTATCGTATCTTTATGACCTTTAGCTAGGACATTATTTATAAATAAATAATGAAGGCATAACAAGATAAAGATTTTATATATTGATTTCATTGAAAAAATTTGTGTTATTAGATGGCATTATTAAGTCCTTATATCTTAATGCTACTCATTATTATTTACAATGAATCAAATAGCTGTTTAATTTAAGTGACTTAATGATTAAGCGTTATAATTTATAAAAATGTTTTAAGATTTATAAAATTAGGTTTGCATGCGTATCCATTGTCTTCCGACTCAACTAGTTAACCAAATTGCCGCCGGAGAAGTGGTTGAAAGACCCTCATCGGTCGTAAAAGAATTGGTAGAAAATTGTTTTGATGCCGGTGCATCAAATATTATTATAGATATTGAACAAGGGGGCGCACGTTTAATCAGAATTCGCGATAATGGCTGTGGAATAATCAAAGACGACTTGCCATTGGCATTATCTCGTCACGCCACCAGTAAAATTGCTTCGTTACAGGATCTTGAACAAGTAACAACCATGGGTTTTCGTGGCGAAGCCTTACCCAGTATCAGTTCAGTATCAAGGTTAACGCTAATTTCCCGCGTTCAAGATGATATTTGTGCTTGGAAAATTAAAGCCGATGGCTCCGAAACGGATTTTAATCCAGAGCCAGACCCACACCCGTTAGGAACCACAGTTGATGTTCGTGACCTGTTTTATAATACACCTGCCAGACGCAAATTTTTAAAATCAGAAAAGACCGAATTTACTCACATTGAGACCTTGATAAAACGAATGGCGTTAAGTCGCTTTGATATCGGTTTTAGCCTGTCTCATAATCAAAAGAATATCCTTAATTGGCCTCCCGCTCAGCAAGAACGTCAGCAGTTAAAACGAATTGCGGATATTTGTGGGTCTGCTTTTATAGAAAATTCAATCAAAGTAGAATTTTCAGCTTCTGGACTAGAATTAACCGGTTGGGTGGGATTACCAACTTTTTCTCGTAACCAGCAAGACATGCAGTTTTTTTATGTCAATGGTCGTCTGGTTAAAGATAAATTGATTACCCATGCTGTCAAGCAAGCCTATCAGGATGTTTTATTCCACGGGCGACATCCAGTATTTGTTTTATATCTTCATTTAGAACCTGCTTTGGTAGATGTTAATGCTCATCCGACCAAATTAGAAGTGAGATTCAGAGAAGGGCGCTTAGTCCACGATTTCTTATTCACTGCACTGCATCGATCATTAGCCGATGTACGTCCAGAAACCACTGCAACTTTGACATCAACGATAACCGAAGTTGCTGCAATGCCCTTCCTTGAAGAAAAGCAGCTTAGGGGACCATCGTTTTCAAAAACTATTATTCCTGTACAAACTCACTTATCAACACACATAGCAGAACAATTACCTGCTTATGCTAATCTGTATCAAGCAAATACAGATAGACCAACAATGACTGCGCTTCAGCAGCCCATACCCCCCTTAGGGTATGCGATTGCTCACTTACATAATATTTATATTCTGTCAGAAACGGCAAAAGGTATTATTTTAGTCGATGCTCATGCGGCACATGAACGAGTTATGTATGAACGATTAAAACATCAATACCAGCAAGGTAGCCTGCCGAGTCAACCGCTGTTATTACCCATGAAAATTACTGTTAGTTCGACTGAAGCGGATATTGCTGAGCAACAACATGAATTTTTTGCTTCCTTAGGATTTATACTCAATCGTACGAGTCCTGAATCAATTATTCTGCGTGCTATTCCCGCATTACTGAAGACAACTGACTTGGATGTGCTATTGAGAGATGTATTGGCTGATTTATCAGTACAAGGTATGAGCCACCGTATACAAGAGCGTAGTAATGAATTATTGGCTACTTTAGCTTGTCATAGCGCAGTACGTGCACAACGTCGTTTGACAATTGAAGAAATGAACGCACTGTTACGCGAGATGGAACAAACTGAACGCAGTGGTCAGTGTAATCATGGCCGCCCCACATGGATTGCGTTATCCACCAATGAACTGGATAAATTCTTTTTACGAGGACAATAATCAATGTTATTGAACTTTAACGACCAAGCAAAGCCGCCCGTTATTTTGATAATGGGTCCTACGGCATCCGGTAAAAGTGCTCTGGCTATAGCTCTAGCACAGGCATTAAACGGAGAAATTATTAGTGTTGATTCAGCACTGGTCTATAAAGGTATGGATATTGGAACGGCAAAACCAAGTCATGAAGAAAGAGCCGATATTCCGCATCATTTGCTGGATATATTAGATCCATCTGAGTCTTTTTCCACCGGTCAATTTAGAACCCAAGCCCTAACACTGATGGCAGACATTACCCGACGAGGTAAACTGCCCATTCTAGTTGGTGGCACTATGCTTTATTTCAATGCCTTAACCAATGGATTAGCAACCCTGCCAAAAGCAGATGCTAGCATCAGAAGTCAATTGGATGCAGATTTACAAGTATTCGGCAAAGATGTTTTGCATCAACGTTTAGCCCAGATTGATCCAGAAGCAGCCGCTAGAATTCATGCCAATGATCCTCAACGTGTTCAGCGTGCCTTGGAAGTGTATGCCATTACCGGTCAATCACTGACATCACTGTTAACGACCACACAAGCTAATACGCTACCGTATCAGGTAATCAAGGTGTTAATGCTGCCCGTTGATCGTAAACAACTTCATGAAACCATCGCCCAGCGTTTTCATAACATGCTTAATCAAGGCTTGCTTGAAGAAGTTAAGGCACTTTACCAGCGCGGCGATCTGGATGAAAAAATGCCGGCAATTCGCGCTGTAGGTTACCGTCAGGTATGGTCCTATCTGCAAGGCGAGTATGATTATGACACCATGACCGAAAAAGCCATTATTGCTACCCGTCAACTGGCTAAACGCCAATTTACCTGGTTACGACGAGAAACAGACGCCTTGAGCTTTACAAATGCACAACCTGACTTGTTAGCTCACGTTAAATCAGCCGTTTTACAGAAAATGTTCAGCTGACTTATAAAACGAATCATAAAAATAGGTTATTTCACACAGTCAACTGTGTGAAATAACATAATTTATAAATAACTTACTAATAATATTACTGTTTTTAATAGTCATTCATCTAAAAATCAGGTCATATCCCACAGACAGCAACACTTGTCACTCAAAAAATTCAATGGTCAGCACACAAATTTTTAAGCTGACTGATTGCTTTTAGCCTATAAATTTAGCCATTAGTAATCAAAAGTTGTTTAATATTAAATTTAATTTCAATTAATAAACAATTAGTTATAAAAAATAATTCTAATAAGTTTTGCTAATTAGTGTTTTTGTAAAACATTGGCATACATGATGCTTTATTACAAATAACAAGGAAAGCTATTAATTTAACAATGACAGGGGGGCATTGCTCAGTCAATTGTATGGAAATGTTATTCATTATAAAAAACACTGGAGAAATGAATGAGAAAATTAAAAACTGTAAAAACCATCTTGGCATGTTCAGTTGCTGCGGCATTAGGCATGGCGGGTTCAGTTGCTATGGCGCATACCGGTCTTAAAGACAAAGTCTTTATAGAAGGCATGGGCAATACAGGCGGTTACGGTGTTGCCTCACCAGGTGCAACCGCTTATAACGCTTTTACTGTTACCCACGGCTGTTTAACTAATGCTGTTGCTGAAGGCACGGCAGGTGCTGTACATAGAAACGTGATTGCAGTAGCTGCATTATTTCCAAATTCATCTAAAGTATCAGATGCACTTATTTATCGTTATATGACTGGATCAACTAAAGCCGGTGTTGCCGGTGTTGACGGCACTGTTTTGACCGGTACGCCTAATACATTGCCTGTTGACAGTCCTGCTGATTTATCAAGTGAAATCGTGGGCGCTACTGCTGGCGCCGCTTTGAATAATTTTGGTTTGACACTAGTTAGTCCTAACTTGTTTGGTAATATGATAATACCTAAACTGGACGCTGCTGCAACTACCCGTGGTTTTGCTGTCACTCAAGCTAATATTTCCAAATATGGCTATGACAGTCTGCCTTTAGAGCAAGATATTATCAGTACTACCGGTTTAGTACCGTTTAAATTTACTGTACCTAAATTCAATGCCAATTCATGTGTAAGAAATTTAGTGGTACGTATCGCTGTTTCTAACTGGTGTACCCGTGGTGGCGGTGCTCCAAAATACGATCAAAGTCGTAAAGATGTCTGGATTGGTACTGATACCGGCAGTAAATTATACAGTATGTTAGGTCCCGATGCAGGTGTAATGCCCAACGGCTTAGCGGCATTAGGAATCACTGATCCTAAAAATGCAACAGAACAAGGTAATGGTGCTAGCTTCTGGCCAGCGTTTACCATTACCCGTGACTTAGTTGCTAACCCATTACCAGCAAGATGTAATGGTCAAAGTTATGATATCGCTGTTTCACCATCAGGTGCCGATATTGATGCTAACTTGACGATTACTAAAGCGGCTTATCCAAATGGTGATCCTAATTTCCCATTCCAATAAGGGAAGCAATAAACTCTAGTTAATTGCAAAGTTGTTTTGTCGGCTTAATTTGTTTAACCACTGATTTTTTAATACAAATGGATAGGGTTCTCTAAAAAATCAGTTAACACGTTAAGTCGATCATTACCGGTCAAGCAATGTCATTAAGAATAAATTAACGCTTTTTGGCATTGCTTTATCGTATACAAAGAGTCATTAAAAAATTCAGTTTTTTTAATTATTTTTTGGATGAATTAGATTTTATATTGTCATAAGTCAATAACTTCAGGTAAGTTATGGCCAGGGTACAATTAATTCATCAGTGAGGTTACGGGTATGTTTAATAAAGTTTCAAGAATCTGTTTTTTAAGCAGCATGGTATCAATAATCAGTATGCCGACGACGGCTTTAGCTGATTCATTTATCGGTGCGACCACTAGCCCAAATTATTATGATGTACAGTCAGGTAATATACACATTACTTATGCAACCACCGGCATAGACGGCAAACCCCATTTGACTTACCAAAATGGTAAAAAAATATTGAATTTTAAAGGTGATCAGATTAGAACGGTCGGTATTGATATTGGCACATTAGTAACGGTCACAACCATTAATTCAGTTGATACCGGCTGGACGACCTTCTCGCTGTTGGTACCAACAGTTAATTTAGATACCAGTTTACAGGCACCGATTACTACACAAGGCATTACCACTGCCACTAAGTTTTCAGTAGTTCCTCAATTTAACACCGGACAAATCAATAATTATCAGTTCAAAAATTTGTCGGGCGTTGCTAAGTTAGTCTATTTTTAATTTAAGTCGTTACTCGAAACAGTCTCTTCCCCTTCGAGGCTGTTTCTTTTTTTGACTATTTGCATTATAGGGTTAGAAACCAGAAAGGTTTATGTCATAAATTGCTCGTTTAACGTTTTGTTAAGCGGTGGCGCGAAGCGAATCCGCTTTAACTAAATTAAACACTCATCAATTGAGGAAATATCTCTGCGAGTGCCTCGAGCAAACCAAAAGCAAAAGTATCCCGTAAAGTAGTATTGATTCGCATACTTGGATGTCTAAAGTTAATTAACACAATTTTGTGATTATTGCCATAATGAGATTACGATGGGATTTCACAAACAGGAGTCAGATTAAGACGTTGAGCACGACGCGCAAATTTACGGTCATCGAAAGTCAAAAATGCACTGCAAGCTCCGGAAGCGGCCAAATGTAGAGCATCCGGAAACTCAAGACCAGCACGGCACCATGTGATGGCTGTTTTAAGCGAAAGTTCATCTTCAATCGCGATATTCGACAAGCCTTGCAGATGCTCGAACACTGCCATGACTTGCTCAGGTAGAAAACGAAATTTATCTGCCTGGGTCAATACCCAGAAAAACTCAAGCAACACCGTTTTCGTTACAAACAGCTCTGGTTCTTCAGTGAATAAGCTCAAAGCAAGAGATGATTGCAGTACATCGTCTTGCGCATAGTAACGCACCAGAATGTTGGTATCGACCGACTTCACAACGATTGTGCGCCTTTAGCAATGGCAGCGTCCATTTCTTCCTGCGTAACTGTTGAACCGGTATAACCTAAAATTCGGGGACCTTCTTCAACCCGAGAGATTTTTTTTGATTTAACCAGCCGCATAACAATTGCGTCACCTTGACGCTCAAAAGCTAGCTCAGCACCAGGTTTTAAGCCTAGTGCACGAATGAGATTATCGGGAATGTGGACATCACCATGTATTGATAAAGTGGGCATGTGGTTTTTCTCGCAAATAAATTTATTGTAGTGCACAGGTGCTGAAATTGTCTTCGCTGATTAGCGTAGCAAAAGGAGGACAGGACCACTATTAATAATAATTAAATTAAGCTGGTCTACTCTCAATTCAAGGCTGCTTGTTTTGCAAATGTCAGGTATAGGGAAGCTTAAATCCATATCCAAATGTCTCTTATGGGTTGTAACCAGATGATCAATTCTTACCCAATCAAGCCATGAAATATCCGAAATTCAAATTCCAACCTCATATTGCAAATAGTCTACTATTTTCAAATTATTTGTTACAGCCTTTATTCAGTGGCTCGCTAATAGCTAATCTGTAAATTACCTTAACGCGCTTATCAAGATGGCAGGGTAATATGTATCCAATAGCACCCTGAGAGTCAGCGACCAGTCTTAACATAGCTTCTTCTGATTGCACGACATAGGGAGGGGCAATACCATGAAAGTATTGTTCATTCCAATATGTTTCCATTTCATCAGGGGTTTGCCCAAAAAGACTTTGTGAAAAAGCTCGTCGTAAGGGGTCTTCAAGACTCAAATTAAGTGGAATCCAACTACTGCCATCTTCATTAAGCAACGTTTTGCGTAAGAAAATATTTTTTATTTGTTTGCTACTGACTGCTTTTATAGATGTATTGATTCCAGTGATTACCAATATCTCGTCCGCTCTTACAGAAGAGGCTAAAAGCCATGCTATCACTATCGTTTTTAAAACTTTCATCTTCATGCTTAAAAAAACATCGCAATCGATGAATAAAAACCGCTAGGGGCAATCAGCTGATTTTGATCGCCAAAACGATACTCAGCTTTTAATACTAAAGGCACAAAAGGACGCCAAGCTAAAGCGGTAACAAAAACATCTGTATGGGTAGCTATTAAATTATGAGTACCATTGACATCTTCATAGCGTCCTATGGCATAAAACTTATCAATTAAAGGCACAACTCCCTGAAGATAAAAACCTTTTTCGTTGCCTTGAACGTCATCGGCTTGACGATAAATGGATTCTAATTCAAGTTCGTAGCCTGCTTTCTTCCAGCTAAAATCGACTCCCACCAGATTATTTCTAGCAAAATGATTCATTGATAATTTATTGATGGCATCATTTTGAAAATTTATAAAAGAAAGCCCCCACTTTAAATTTTCAGAAAATTCAAAATTGAAATGACCCCCTAAAGCATTTTGAAATCCGGGTGCTTTGTCAAAAACATCGAGATCACCAGAGCTATCCGCATAAAAAGAGATATCAGAATTATAATTACCGATATCCAAGGCTCGCATCAGCATTAAACCATTAAGATGTGGAGAGAATGTCGTTATATCGTTGACTATAGGGCGAGAAGTTGTCCATATTAAGGGTGCGGCATGAATCAAATTCCAATGACCAATCGGCGTTAAAAATTTACCTAATCTAACGGTTGTTGACGGTGATGCTAACCAGTCCATATAAAGACGTTCAGCTTGAATAGGAAAATTCAGCGTTTCAATTTTTTCAGTTTCAACTTCAGAAAAAAATCGTAACCGCTCAAAAGGATTCCAACTGATCAAAAAACTGACTGAATCTAATGATACCTTCTGATTTGATGTTTCGGGTTGTTGATAAGAGGCATTAAGATAGCCCCCTATATTTAAATTAGCAGCTGGAACAGAAACACCTCGTCCCCAATGATAAGATAACGGCAAGCTTTCTTCAGCTGAAACATAAGATACCAAACCCTGCAGTAAGTAACATAACAAGGTTAGGGACTTTAATCGCCTAATCATGATGCTTTTGCTGGCATAGCAATGAGATAAAAAATGACCATACGCCATACATTATTAGTATCCTATTTATTGATCAGTCTGGTATCTGCTTTGTTTATTACAATAATGACTTTTGTGCATTTTCGCGAAATTTTACGTGTTGAGATAGAGAATAAATTCAAATCTCAGGCAACAACGATTATGCAACAAATTGATACCGCATTATTCGAACGATTCGAAAATATTGCGCTGTGGAGTCAACTAGAAATTATGCAAGAAATTAAAGTGAGAGATGTTGATAAACGTTTATCTCATTTTCTTAAGGAACTGCATAATGGCTATGGGGGAATTTATCAAAAAATATTTGTAGTTGATCAACGCAATGAAATTATTGCCGCTAGTAATGCGAATATGATCGGTAGTCTTTATCCGTTGATTGATCCTTCTTCATGGACAAATCATAAAAATCAACTACAGTCATTACATTTTCTCGATGAAATACATAATACCATGTATGTTTCAATCCCGATTAGAAATACCTTTACAAACGGGCAACTGGGTCGATTATATACAGGTTTTGACTGGAAAGAAATTGACAAATTTTTGGATGCTCAACTACCTTTTAGTGGTTCTCAAGACTCTCAGTCCTATGCGTTATTGATGGATTATCAAGGGCGTATTATTGCGACTTCATCAGCACTTAAAAATCAGCCTGTTAAATTTGAACAGTTATCGACCATTTTGCCGTTAATGACAGATACCACAGGTTCGTTAAATGTTAATGCAGATATTTTTAATCAGGAAAACGTTTTAGTGGGCTATGCGTTATCTCAAGGGTATCGAAGTTTTCAAGGTTTTGGTTGGCGAGTGTTAATTTTACAACCCAGTAAAAATGCATTGGCTCCAGTATGGAATTTATGGATAGTCATATTAATTTTGTTTGCCTTAACGCTCCTTTTAGGAATTATAGTATCTATCTGGATGTCTTCAAAAATTGCCGGACCGATTGTTAAGCTAGCTGAATTTACTCATGATTTTATGCAGGGCAAACAAGTGGTTCCGCCTCATTTTAAATCCAGCAATGAAATTAATGCATTGAGTAATCAATTTTCACAAATGATTGATAATTTGGAACAGTCCAAGCAGGATTTAATACAAGCTTCTAAACTCGCCGTAATTGGTGAAATGGCGGCGACCATGGCACATGAAGTACGCACGCCTTTAGGTATATTGGTATCATCGGCACAAATATTGCAAAGAGAACCACAGCTAAGTGAAATTGGTCAAGAAATGACAGAATTTATACTCAGTGAAACCGAGCGCTTAAAAGGTCTAATCAATACCTTACTGGAATGTGCTAAACCCAAACAACCTGAATTTGTTATTCATGACCTACATCATATTATTGAGCATGTTACCCAATTATTAATACACCAGATTGAAACTAAAAATATTACTTTAGTTTTACAACTTAATGCCGGTCAATCCTTACTTAAAGTTGATAGAGACCTGATTATCCAAGTCTTTCTCAATTTAATTATCAATGCCATTCAGCATGTCAAAAAAGAACAGGGATACATTGAAATTAGCTCAGATACTCAAGGTGAGGTGCTGGAAATTCTAATTAGTGATAATGGTACGGGAATTTCCGATACTAATAAAACCAAAATATTTGAACCCTTTTTTACCCAACGCCAAGATGGTGTAGGGCTTGGATTGACGGTTGTTCGACAGATTATTTTAGCGCATCATGGCAAAATTTATGTAACCGATAGCCCATTTGGTGGTGCTTGTTTTCATATTATTTTACCTTATGCCCCCCTATAGAGATTATATTTATGCCAAAACCGACTATTCTTGTTGTTGATGATGAAGTAAAAATGCGTCGTCTACTTGAGATTATGCTAACCCAAATGGATTATGATGTATTACAGGCGGGTGATGGTTTAGAAGCCATTAATATTATTGCTGAACAGATTGTGGATCTGGTGATTACTGATTTGAGAATGCCCAAATTAGATGGCGTGGGTTTGCTTAAACACCTGCGTGAGCAAAATAATGATGTACCGGTTATTGTTGTGACTGCATACGGAACCGTGGAAACGGCAGTGGATGCAATGAAATATGGGGCTATTGATTATATTGTTAGACCCTTTGAGATTGATGCGGTGATTGCAGCCGTGAAACGAGCTTTAAAACTGGGTAAAATACAACAGGAAAATAAATTTTTACGACAACAAATAGATAAAGGTTGGCATGGTTTTATTGGTGCTAGCCCTGCGATGAAAAAAATTTATGACCAAATTCAGCAGGTTGCAGAAACTAAAACCAGCGTACTCATACAAGGTGAAACTGGAACTGGAAAAGAATTAGTAGCAAGGGCAATCCATAATAATTCGTCTCGTGCCAGTAGTCTATTTGTCTCGATTAATTGTGCTGCTATTCCTAGCTCTATATTAGAAAGTGAATTATTCGGTTACAGCAAAGGTGCTTTTACCGGTGCTAATAAAGAACATGTCGGCAAATTTGAACTCGCTGATGGCGGCACGCTGTTTCTGGATGAAATTACAGAAATGGATTTTAACATTCAGGCAAAACTGTTAAGAGTACTTCAAGAAAGGACGTTGGAACGATTGGGTAGTAATCGAACCGTTACCATTGATGTACGTATTATTGCCGCTTCTAACCGTGATCCTAGGCAAGCCATCATTGATCAAAAATTGCGAGAAGACTTGTATTATCGTCTGAATGTTTTCAATATCACGTTACCACCTTTACGTGAACGAAGAGATGATATTGTGCCTTTGGCTAATTATTTTCTGGATAAATACGCTCGTGATTTTGGTTTTGAATTTAAGGGCATAGATTCAGATGCTGAAACCTGTCTCAATGCTTATTCTTGGCCAGGAAATGTCAGGGAATTACAAAATATGATGGAAAGAGCGACCGTACTCGGTCATGGTAAATTAATTTCTATTGAACATTTACCTAATGATGTACTGGAAGACAAGGAGCATTCTAATAATGATGTCAAAACTTCAATAAGTGCTTTAAACCCTCAGGTTGAACAGTTTGAGAAAAAAATTATTCAACAGGCATTAGAACAAACTGGTGACAATAAAGCTAAAGCAGCGCAATTATTGGATATCAGCGAACGCTCACTTTGGTACAAGATAAAAAAATATTTTTAGTTATCTTATGTTGAATAAGCACACTCGGCTACTTTTAAACCAGTAAATTTTTTCTCAATAACTGGTGCTATTTTTGCTTTATATCAGCAAGCGGTTACAATTAATATTTGAAAAATCGTTAAATTAATCCAACTTAAAATAATTAAAAAGGTTTTGTTTTAGATCATGTCATTGATATTAAGATATTTTATTACCCTGTCACTTTTTCTAGTTAGTTTACAAAATGAGGCAGATACGCTTCTGCCTTCGAAAGAGGCGTTTCAGTTTAATTCTCAAGTTAAAGAAGGTAATCGCTTACTGCTTTCTTGGGATATCGCCAATGGCTATTATCTGTACCTTAAAAAATTTAAATTTAGTTCATTGACGCCCGGTATTATGGTTTCTAATTCCTTGTTTCCACCCAGTGAAATAAAGAAAAGTCACGTGGGATCAGTTGAAGAAATTTATAGAAATCACGTGGATATAGAAATCCAACTACAAAAGCAAAGCACTAATATTGACAATATTAATTTAGAAGTCATTTATCAAGGTTGTGCTGATAAAGGTGTGTGTTATATGCCTGACCGCAAAGCATTATTATTAGATTTAGCTCATCATAGTTTTAATGATGGGCGTTTGGCATATTACGCGGTAAATTTACCTAAATTTAAATAAACTTATCAATCTATCTGTTTTTTATAGCATAAATATTTTTCTTATATAAGAAAGTGTGTCATATCACACACCTACTGTGTGATATGACACACTTTTGATTTTATTTATTGAGTTCACCACCCATCAATGCTCAACAAAGGTTATTACCTTATCTAGCTGTTCTTTCTGACAAACCATTAACTGCGTTAAATATTGAATTTTCAGCACCGAGATATTGCTATAGCTTATTTTTTGATACTTAGAGTGAAATAAACGTGCAATAAAAAATATTGGCACAAAATTAGCATAATTATTTTATATTTCTTATGTTACAGATTTTAGTAGATACCTTTATTTAATAATGAAGCGAATGGTAAAAAAATTAATGTGTTTATTATTAGTCACTCTGACTCATCAGGTTATGGCTGAGCATGGACATATTAGTTTTCAAAATAATAAAGCACAGTCTCAATTTAAACTGGATGTTTTAGATGTGTCCTTCGCTGAAACCTTGAAGGTACTATCCAAGGATACTGGCATTGTTATTCATTACTCTGCATTACCCGACGGTAAAGTGACTATGAGTTGTGTGCAGCCTACTGTGACAGCGCTGATGAAATGTTTACTTGGAAAACACGCGGATTTTGTATTTCGCTTTCCGGCTTCGGTATCGCAATTGGCTAACGTAGATAAACCTAAAGAAATCTGGGTGTTAGGAAGAAATGAAAACACGACAGATGTTTATGTACATTCGACCTTAGATAGCAAAGAGTCTGAAAAACTAAATAAATTATTGCTTCGTGCCAAAGATAATGATCCGGTGTTAAGAGCTGATGCCTTGGCAACTCTGGTTTTGGAAGCACCAGCAAACCATAATGAAATTAGAAAAGCGTTTACTGATGCCTTATCGGATCCAAATCCTCAAGTGAGAGAACAGGCGGTTTCTGGTCTGGCAAGGAGGGAAGGTGATAAAGCCCTTAAAGAACTGCAAAACGCATTGCAGGATAAAGAGGCTTCGGTTCGCTTGATGGTCGTGGATAACGCCGGCAGTAACATGGATTTACTGCAGCAGGCGCTAACAGATGAGGATGAATTAGTACGTAACATGGCAACTCTGAAGATAGCCGAGTTAACAAACTCAGCTCGTAAACCTTGATGACCGTGAAAAAAATTGCAGTCACTGCGCAAAATTCGCAGTCACCGTGCAAAATTTGTAGACATAATTTTAACAAAAACACCGCTAGTCACTGAACTAGCAATACGAGGAATGAAATGACTGACCGTATTTCTAAAAATTTAATTAACACCTTATTAATGTCAGTAAGTATCGGTTTTTCTGTGACTACTTATGCACATGATTCAGGAGCTCAGGCTTTGGGGGCAGCAGCAGGGGCAACGGATGTCTTTGCTGTTTTTTGTTCTGATGATGGTAGTGGACCGACCAGCTATTTACAGTATCAAATTCAGGAAACTTCTGGGAAAAATACCACAAGCCCTTTAGTGAGTATGCAAACGATTAGTTCGACCGGTAAAACCTTTTACAACACAACTGATCCAGTGAATGGTGATGCCGGTTTTAGCCCTTGGGTATATGCTTATGGTCCAAATGGTACATTTTATATCATCGTTGACAAGACTGCAGCCAACGCCATTACTTATGATTTCACCTATCATTGTATGACCGCTGAAAATGAACATACAGGTACTGATATTCAAAAATTACAAGATCAATAAATTTTATTCATTCATATTAGCTAGAGATAATTCATGAAATTAACAAAAAATATTCTAGGCTGTTCCTTAACATTGGGTCTGTGTTTAGTGGGTCAGCAAGTTTTTGCGCACACCGAAATTAAAATACCTGCCGTAATGGAAGGTACTCAAAGCGATAATGCCTTTACCATTGGTCATGGTTGTGAAACCAAAAGTTTGCCGGTTCGCTGGCAAAGTGTTTTGTTCCCGACGGTGAGTCCTGAACTGATTGCTTCAGATGCCCATACCATTAATGATATTAGTGAATTAGTATCAGGCGTAACTGCTGGTCAAGTGGGTTTGATTCAGGATAAAAGTATCTTCCCTGTACAACATAGAAAGCTTGATGCCTTAGGCAACAGTATCGGTTTTGAAGGCTATAACGGTGAGTTAGTAGTAGGTGCTTATGGACGCGTACCTTTCCAGTTTACCGCTCCTACCATTAATCCATCTTCTTGTGTGACTGCATTACAAATTGAATTTGCAGTAGCCGATATTTGCGTACTGGCTAAACCAACGATTGCAGATTTTAAAGTTAACTTATGGATACCCGACAATGGATCACAATACGCCATTAAAGGTAATGCACAAGGGACTGATGGTATTGGTGCACCACCTATGCTGCAAGTCAATCGTGATTTAGTTAACAATCCACTCCCTTCATCTTGTGGAGCGGGTTATACAGCGATAGTTAGACCGTCTCCTGCTGATATCGATGCTAATTTAGGTATTAGAGGCTGGCAATTCTAGCTTGTTAAAATGGCGGGCATAAACGACGCGTTATATTGGGTTGTTTCATTGCCAATTAAAGAAGATGTTAACGTATGAAAAACGCTCATCTTCTTTTATCAAAGATAAGCTAACAGGACTATTGGCTAAAAACAGCGCGAATAGTCCTTAATTGGCATTTTCTATTTAGGAGTTGCATTCAGCATGAACAACAAAACGTTAAACAGAGTATTTATAACTTCGACATCTTTAAGTGCGTTGGCATTTTCGACAATGGTTGGTGCAGTGAGTTCTCTCGGTGCCGATAAAGTTGACAATAACGGTAATATTATCGGTTCCAGTGCAACAGATGCTTATCAGGTAACCTGTGCAAACAGTACCGATAAAACGCCATTAGCTACCGATTATCTTGAAGCCAACGTAATCTCTTCGTCAGCTGCAAGTGCGAAATCACCTTTAGTCAGTTTACAAATTTACAAAGGCACCAAAGCAGGTAAAACCACAGATCCTGTCAATAATGATGTGATTTATAGCCCTTATTTACAAGTTCATGGCGGCAATGGTACATATACCATTCTTGTTGACAAATCAGCAGCACCACAGATTTCTTATCAGCTGACTTATAACTGTCGAACCGCTAATAAACCGGCTTTAGCTACAGCTAACGGGATTGTTACAGGTATTGCGGGCAGTACGATTACCAATGGTGTGGTGAAAGACAGCAATGGTAATTCTTGGAATTTACCGGCTACAGTCACTATTCCGGCTAATGCAACATCACTTGCGGTAACAGTAACAGCGGCTAACAATACTCAGCCGAGTGTATTGCCGGGTACTATAACCCAAGTCCCTAATCAATATTTTGATATTGCCACGGGCACGGTAACTGGTACAGCAGGAACTGTTATTACTAACGGTGTTGTAAAAGATAGTAGTGGCAATTTGTGGAATCTACCTTCCTCAGTCACTATACCAACTAGCGGTCAACTAACCGGCATACAAATTACCGCGCAACATTCTGGTAATACTGTGAGTGCAAAATCAGGTGCCATTAATACTATCAATAATCCATATTTTTATATTGCTCAAGGAACGGTAACCGGTACCGCAGGTACAGTTATAAGTGGTGGTGTTGTTAAAGATACCAGTGGCAATTTATGGAATCTGCCCGCCACTGTTACCATTCCTGCGTCAGGAACTGTTAGTGTTCAAATTCAGGCGCAAAAAACAACGGGTACTTTAGTCGCTGCAGCGGGTGCTATCAATGTTATTCAGACACCGAAAACAGGATGGAAAACATTTAAAAATACGTCGAGTGCTACCAACGGATGGAAAACATTTACTAATACCACAGCAGCGACTGCACGCTGGACTTCGTTTGTAAATATTACTGATGGCGAATTGGTTAATAGTAGCGCAACTACTAGTCCATTGGTAGTCACACAAGATCAATAAAGATACTTAATCACTGTCCAAGAAGGTGAAATTCACCTTCTTGAATGATTTATAACGATAGCAACATGATAAAATCAGTTTTACAGTTTAAGTTATCAGCGAAAAAATAATAATGAATAAAAAGATATTGTTAATCTTGTATACACTGATTTTTGTATTTTTTGGACAAACAATTTACGCCGTTGAAACCAACCAGTCTGCTCCTGATTGTGCTTTATCGGGTATCAATGATAATCAGGCTTACGCAATCAATCAATATAAAGGCAAAGTCATTTATGTTGATTTTTGGGCGTCTTGGTGTAGTCCGTGTGCTCAGTCTTTTCCTTTTATGAATAATCTAAGTTCAACACTCAAAGACCGCGGCTTGCAAATTGTGGGTGTTAATTTGGATGATAACAAAGATGATGCGCTCGCATTTTTGACCAAATATCAGGCAAAATTTTTAGTCACTATTGACAAAAAACAGCAGTGTGCTCGTGATTTCGACGTACAAGGAATGCCTGCTTCTTACCTGATTGATCGTAAAGGGGTTGTTCGGCATATTCATTTGGGTTTTCGAGAAGATGAAGCCAAAGATTTGCAATTATTAGTTGAACAATTGCTTGCTGAACCAGCCATGATGCCTTAATCGTTAATAATGATGATATCTCTAAAAATATTGGTTTTGTTCATGATTGTCGGTCTGGGGTTAATATCCTGTTCGGGTATTTTTACCCCTTTTCAGTCCTACCATTCTGTCAATAAAGTGTATTTTGACTGGGTATCACTCAACGTGAACAGCTATTAATTAGCCAGTGGTTATGTTAATTAAAAAACATTATTACCTTATATTAATCATGCTACTGTGCATACTACAATCAGCCTGTACAGCGGTTGCTCCTTGGGAGCGAGGTGTACTTGCCAAGCCACAAATGGCGCTAACCGTTAATCCGACTTTGGCTACTATGCGTTCACACAATTATGGCAGTCGAGAAGCGGCATCTGGCAGCAGTTCTGGCGCAGGTGGAGGTGGTTGTGGCTGTTATTAAAAAACTTAAAAGTTCTTCACTTCAAGCACTCACTGTAGCTGCTTTAGCTTTGCCCGGGTTAATGGCGCCCATTGCTTGTGAAGCAACAGAAGATGACGAAGTTGATTTTCAATACAGTCATTACGAAGAAGGTAAACGACAACTTTACAACGTACCTAATACGTCATTGCATCCTATTGCCGTCGATAGTTTGTTAGGGCATGCGAAAGCCATGTTGTCTGACCGAATTAAATTTGCTTTTAACTATACGCAGGACACGTGGTCAGGAGCAACGCCCATTACAACTTCACCGTTGGCGGCGGGTGGTAATCGTCCGATTCAAGTGACTAATGCTGCAGGAAATAATCTAACTGTCGGTGCTTCTCCGATTATTAATACCCAAGTTTTATTATCAGATAAACTGGTTCCATTACAAGTAGATACCCTAGGCAATGTGCTTGGACAAAACGCGCAACCTGTCCACGTTATGTCGACAGCATCACCGGAAACCCGTAAGCAAGGCGATTTTAAATTAGGTTATGAATGGGATAGATCAGCTTTAGATGTGGGGGGAGGGATCTCTATTGAAAATGATTATGAATCCCGTTTTGGCAATTTGAATGGACGCTGGGATTTTAACCAGAAACAGACAACTCTAACATCTGGAGTGAGCTACACCAATAGTGATACGTCAGCGGTTCTTGACCATGAAGCAACGCCCTATATTGCCAACACCAATTTACCTGACATTCCTAATACGCCCTTTGCTGGACAGATAGTCAATACCGGTAATGGTTTTAAAACACTTTATGCCAACCGTCAAGATTGGAGTAGTCATTTGGGCTTGACGCAAGTGATTAACAAACATGCATTACTGGAAACCAGTTTATCTTTTACGCACAGTACCGGTTATATGAATAACCCGTATAAAGCAATGACAGTCATTTTTGTCGATCCTAATCAACAACCCGGTCTGTCTAATAATAATGTTACAACCCTGACAGGTGATGTTAAAGCACTTCTGGAACAGCGTCCTAATGAACGCAATCAAGTATCGTTAAATGCACACTATATTCAATATATAAATTTTTCAGATGCTGCCTTGCATTTAAATTATAACTATTTTCAGGATGATTGGGGAATCAAAGCCCATACTTTTGAAACCGACTGGGTGCAACCGATTGCCAAAACTTGGACAGTAACGCCTAGAGTGCGTTATTACTCACAAACAGCGGCTAATTTTTACTCCCCTTATTTAATTTCTAATCAGGCGTATCACTCTTTTGATCCCAATACGGGTCAACTGCTGTATTTTGATTATAAACAGTTACCCTCTAGTTTTTCTAGCGACCAGCGATTGTCCGGTTTTGGTACTTTAAGCGGCGGTATTTCTGTTGACAAGAAGTTTACAAATGCAATTAGTGTACAAGCCGGTTTTGAGTATTACACCCATGCCGGTTCTTTAATGCTTGGTGGCAGTGGTGAAAATAGTTATGCCGATTTTAACTATTATGTTGCTAATGCAGCTTTAAAAATCAATCTGTCCGAACTTAACAGAGGCCGAGGTCATACTCCCTCTATTGCTCACTTTCAGCACGTTGACGAAGAAGAACAGAACTCAAGTTCTGGCACTACGCCCCCATCTCAGCCTGTCGAACATAATCATCAACATGCTCGTGCGCCAGCAGGCGTGATGTTTGATCATATGTTGACAAAATCTCATGACATGATGGTTGGCTATCGTTTCATGTACAGTCGTGATACGGGCAATACTTTAAATGGTACTCAGGGCGTTAGCGACCAAGCCATTGTTAATAATGGTTGTGCCGGTACTAATGGCTGTATCTCAACACCTACTTATATGGATATGAGTATGCATATGATTGATATTATGTATGCGCCAACGGATTGGTTAAATTTAATGGTTATGCCGCAATTTATGGATATGAAAATGAATATGCGGCAACTAGATGGCGCACCAGCTCCCGAACCCGGCGAACACGTGCATCTAGGCAACATTGCTACCGGTGGCGTAGGGGATACTGGTTTATATGCATTATTCAAATTATTTGATAAACCTTCGGGGCATCATGTTCATTTAACAATGGGGCTGAGTGCGCCTACTGGCGATGTAGGCTTATTGATGAGAAGAATGCATCGAAGTGACGAGGGATTAGTCCATTACGGCATGCAGTTAGGTAGTGGTACTTGGGATTTAAGACCGAGTTTAACCTATACCGGACATCAAAATAATTGGTCATGGGGTGCTCAAATCAGCGGTACTAAACGTCTTGAAGCCAAAAATTCATCTGGATATGCTTTGGGCGATATTTTTCAGTCAACGGCTTGGGGAAGTTATAGCTTGACGCATTGGCTTTCTGCATCGCTGCGAGGTGTGTACACCGAACAAGCAAGCATTTCTGGACAATATAATCCATTGCCGGGGAATGTTGATGGCAATCTGGTTGCTAATGTCAATCCAGATTCCAGCACGATGGATCATCCAAGCAATTATGGTGGGCGTTTCTGGGATGCAGGGGTGGGTCTTAATGTAGCGATTCCCAGTGGGCAATGGGCAGGCAATAACTTTGGCGTGGAGTGGTTGCAACCGGTTGCTACTGATGTAAATGGCTATCAGTTAGATCGTACCGGTCTGTTATCGGCTACTTGGAGTCTTGCTTTTTAATGAGCTGTTTTGCGGGTTATTTCTCTGCGTGAAGTTATTCAACTATGAATTTAACGCAATGGGTACGTCTTGTTCACTGCTTTTTTACGCCCAACAGAATGGACGAGCCAAACAACTGGCAAATCAGGTCATTAAAGATGTACAACGTTTGGAAAAACGGTATTCCCGTTATCGGCAAGATAGTTTTTTATCAAAAATAAACCGAGTTGCCGCCATAGGTGGTTCTATTAGCGTTGATATCGAAACAGCTGGATTATTGAATTACGCGGCAGCCTGCTATAACCAAAGTGATGGTTTGTTCGATATTACTTCAGGTGTGTTACGACGACTCTGGCGTTTTGACAGTCAA
>Ga0214192_1000596_pt1 | contig 22105 bp, 21 predicted proteins | sample TroBogEpilimnion_44_FD_153030 | JGI IMG/M metagenome (GOLD analysis project Ga0214192, IMG submission 153030) | Freshwater microbial communities from Trout Bog Lake, WI - 29JUL2008 epilimnion | ecosystem: Environmental > Aquatic > Freshwater > Lake > Epilimnion/Euphotic zone | place: Trout Bog... | reverse complement strand
AAAAGTGATTTCATCAGCGCCTTCGCGATCATAACGCCGTGCGATTTCTACCGGATCACCGGCATCACGAATATCAACAAATTTTACGCCTTTGACTACGCGCCCATTATCGACATCAAGGCAAGGAATAATGCGTTTAGCTAAGCTCATAATTTAAAAGGATTCGGCTATTTTTTCAGCCTCGGCGAAATCCAGCGTTCCTTCATAGATGGCACGACCAGTAATAGCCCCCATAATACCATCACTCGCCACCGCCCCCAGTGCCTTAATGTCATCGAGATTGGTAATGCCACCGGAAGCAATCACTGGAATGTTAATAGCTCTCGCCAATCTTGCTGTCGCTTCTACATTGACGCCCTGCATCATACCATCACGGGAAATATCGGTATAAATGATGGCTTCAACGCCATCAGCTTCAAAATGTTTGGCTAAATCAATCACATCATGTTTGGACAATTTTGACCAACCATCAATCGCTACTTTGCCATCTTTGGCATCCAGTCCGACAATAATGCGGCGAGGATATTCTAATGCCATATCCCTTACAAAATGTGGTTCATTAACGGCTTTGGTACCGATAATAACATATTCAACACCTGCATCCAGATAAGCCTGTATGGTATCTTCATCACGTATCCCGCCGCCAATTTGCACAGGTACATGAGGAAAAGCCTCAACAATTGCATGGATGATCCCGGCATTAACGGGTTTACCTGCAAACGCGCCATCTAAATCAACCAAATGTATTCGTTTTGCACCAGCCGCTACCCAACGACCGGCGACTGCCACCGGATCATCAGAAAAAACGGTATCATCCTCCATGCGTCCTTGGCGTAAACGCACACATTTTCCATCCTTAAGGTCAATAGCGGGTATTAACAGCATAAATCGTGCTTCCTCAACGGTCTAAAGTAGTTTGTTGTCCATCCCAATGTAAAAAGTTTTTTAGCAGCTGCAAACCCACTGCCTGACTTTTTTCAGGGTGAAATTGTACGGCAAAAATATTTTTTTTCGCCAAAGCGCAAGCAAAGCGATTGGGATAATCAGCTGTTGCCGCAATCATATCGGCATCATCTGGCTGCACATAATAACTATGCACAAAATAAAAACGGCTGTGCTGCGGAATATTTTCCCATAACGGATGGGTATTTTGCTGAACTTGATTCCAACCCATGTGAGGGATTTTCAAAATATTGCCTTGTTCATCAAGCAAGGGCTCAGCAAATCGCTTAACCTGTCCTTCAAGAATATTTAGACAATCAGTATGACTGTTCTCTTCACTACTCGTCATTAATGCCTGCATTCCCAGACAAATACCTAGCAATGGCTTAGTGTCTGCAACAGTATTAATAACTTCGGCTAATCCGGAGATTATTAATGCCTGCATACAATCACGTATGGCACCCACACCCGGGAAAACTACGCGATCAGACATTTTAATAGTTTCAGCATCAGCGGTAATTTTGACCTGAACAGTAGGGTCGGCATGTTGTAAAGCTTTGGCAATGGAATGTAAATTTCCCATTCCATAATCAATCACAGCAACGGTAGACATAACGGTATTTTGAATGGATAAGGCTTACAATGAGCCTTTAGTAGAAGGAATAATATCTCTCATGCGATCATCAGCAGTCATCGCCATGCGCATTGCCCGACCAAAGGCTTTAAAAATAGTTTCGGCAATATGATGGGCATTGACACCTTTTATATTATCAACGTGTAAAGTAATCCCTGCATGATTAACAAAACCTTGAAAAAACTCGCGCAATAAATCAACATCAAAATTGCCAATTAGGGCGCGGGTATAAGTTACATTATAAAATAATCCCGGGCGACCAGAAAAATCAATTACCACACGAGATAATGCTTCGTCTAATGGCACATAGGCATGCCCATAACGATAAATACCTTTTTTATCTCCAATGGCTTTAGCAAATGCTTGTCCCAAGGTAATACCTACGTCTTCCACTGTATGATGCGCATCTATCTGTAAATCACCGTGTGCAACGATGTTCATATCTATCAATCCATGACGTGCTATTTGATCTAGCATATGATCAAAAAACGGGACTCCGGTATTAAAATTTGCCAGACCACTACCATCAATATTAATTTTTACAGTAATTTGCGTTTCCAGCGTGTTACGTACGATTTCTGCCGTTCGCATTATCATTTCTATGTATAAGTTAAATTTAAAATTCGCCAAAATCTGAAAGCACACTGCAGACTAATCAGTTTAGCCTGCAGTGACTTGATTAAACAGTTTAACCTTTTGCCGCTCGTTTGCGCTCATTTTCAGTCAAATGTTTCTTACGCAAACGGATTGATTGTGGTGTCACTTCGACTAACTCATCTTCACCAATAAATTCTAACGCTTGCTCCAAAGTCATTTTCTGGATGGGTGTTAAAACCAAGTTTTCGTCAGTACCTGCTGCACGAATATTAGTTAATTGTTTTGCTTTAGTTGGATTAACAACCAAATCATTAGCTCGGGAATGAATACCTACCAGCATACCTTCATAGACTTCATCCGCATGAACCAAGAATAGTTCGCCACGCTCCTGTAAGGCAAATAATCCATACGCAAGTGCTTTACCTTGTACCATGGAAACCATTACGCCACGTTTACGATTACCAATTTCACCTTTTTTCATAGGACCATAATGATCGAATACATGATAAAGCAATCCAGATCCCGAAGTGGTGGTCATAAATTCAGTCTGAAAACCGATTAATCCACGTGAAGGCATCATATATTCGAGACGAATACGACCTTTACCATCGGGAACCATATTAACTAGATCGCCTTTACGTTCGCCCAGTTTTTCCATGATCGAACCCTGATGAATTTCTTCAACTTCAATGGTCACCATTTCAAAGGGTTCACATTTCTCACCATCAATTTCCTTGATAATAACTTCCGGTCTAGAAACCCCCAGCTCGAAGCCTTCACGGCGCATATTTTCAATTAATACCGATAAATGTAATTCACCACGACCTGATACTTTAAATTTATCAGGATCAACGGTATCTTCAACTTTTAATGCTACGTTATGTTGTAGTTCTTTTTCTAAACGATCGCGAATCTGTCTTGAAGTAAGAAATTTGCCTTCTTTACCAGCAAAAGGTGAATTATTAACCTGAAAAGTCATGGTAACAGTCGGCTCATCGACTGTCAGCGGCGTCATCATTTCAACTAAATCAGGATGGCAGATAGTATCGGAAATTTCTAATTTTTCTATACCGGTAAACGCGATAATATCGCCCGCACGTGCTTCCTGAACTTCAACACGCTCCAATCCATGGAAGCCGAAAACCTGTAACATACGGCCTCTTCGCTCAACACCTTCACGATTCACAATAACTAAAGGCGTATTCGGTTTGATGGTACCACGCTGAATACGACCAACCCCGATAACACCTACATAAGTGTTGTAATCAAGACTGATTACCTGCATTTTAAAAGGTCCTTCCATATCGACTTTTGGAGGATTCACTTTTTCAACAATAGTTTCAAACAAGGGTGTCATATCGCCACCGGTAACACTGGTATCAAGACCAGCATAACCGTTTAATGCTGAAGCATATACAATTGGAAAATCAAGTTGTTCATCAGTGGCGCCCAATCGGTCAAATAGATCAAAAGTCTGATCGACAACCCAATCAGGACGTGCACCTGGACGATCTATTTTATTAATAACGACAATGGGTTTTAAACCTAAAGCAAATGCTTTTTGGGTTACAAAACGAGTTTGCGGCATTGGTCCATCGACCGCATCAACTAATAATAAAACACAATCAACCATCGACAAAACACGCTCAACTTCACCACCAAAATCAGCATGGCCTGGGGTATCAACGATGTTGATATGGTAATCGCGCCAGTCAAGTGCGGTATTTTTAGCAAGAATAGTAATGCCACGTTCTTTTTCCAAATCATTGGAATCCATTATCCGCTCAGTCACTTTTGCATGAGCCGCAAACGTACCCGACTGCTGTAACAGTTTATCCACTAACGTCGTCTTGCCGTGGTCAACGTGGGCAATAATTGCTATATTTCTTAATTTTTCAATCACTTGTATTTCTCTTTAGAGTTGTAAATAAAATAGATAGACAGACAAAGCATTGTTCAATGCTCTGACAAAAAATGTAGGCAGAAAAACACAAGATACAAGACTCAAGCGATTTCTATTCACTTAGTTGCGCGTTGAAATGATAACTGGAATCGCTTAAACACAAAAACAAATATTGGTGACTTCAATAAGTTCAGCGCAAATTATACTATTATCGCATCCATTCCAAGATGGTCAAGAATCTGAACTGGGCATGCTTACTTTTGGTCCTAGCCAATTCTGCAAAAATTCTAAAAACCGCCTAACTTTAGCCGACAAATATTTCCGATGTGGGTAAACAGCATGAATATCAAGGGGGGGTAAAGTGTAATTTTCTAATACAGCCTTCAGTTTACCTTTCTCAATATCTCTACTGACTACATAGGACGCCAGCATAACCAACCCCAAGCCTTCAATTGCTGCCAGACGAAGGGCATCGGCAACATTAGCCTGCATTCGACCGTTTACCAATATCGTAGAATTTCCAGAATCACTTTTAAAATGCCATTTATTTCTAGGAGCACTCGCCCAATTGACTAAACAACTATGGTTCAGTAAATCTTCTGGTTTCTCAGGGATACCATAGCGCTCAAAATAAGCAGGCGCTCCACAAACTATCATAGAGGAACTAGCCAGTTTACGGGCAACCATACTAGTATCATCGAGTGTCCCTAAATAAATAGCGATATCAATGCCTTCATCAATCATGTCACCAGGACTCGACTGTAAAATCAAATCAACTGTTAAATCAGAATGTATTTTCAAAAATTCAGCAATCGCACGAGTAATATGTGTCGCACCAATTACCGGCGGCGCACTTATCTTTAATACACCACGAGGCTCAGTTTGCAAATGAGTGACTGCCGCTTCCATTTCTTCTACATCAAGTAAAACTTGTTGACAACGCTCAAGATATGAAGCGCCCACATCAGTTAAACTTAAACTACGTGTTGTACGATTAAACAAACGCGTACCCAGACTACTTTCGAGTTGCATGATATGTTTGGTTGCCATGGCTCTGGATATATCTAATTCGCGAGCACCACCAGCAAAACTACCTGCTTTGGCTACGCGTACAAAAACGTTCATGCTAGTCAATTTATCCACTTGATCCCCGCTTTCCTGACAATAATATTCGACATCTTAACGTTCTTTTAAGTAATAGCTTGTAAAGATTACTTTCTTAGATTGATTTACGCTATCTATACAGGTTTCATCGTTGATTCTTAACTTTATTGACCTAGAAATCAACAAAAAACTCTTGACATTTTCATTGTTTCCATAAAAAAAACAATCCATTTATTACTTGGTATATTGTACACAAGAAATATCCTTGTATTATAGTCAACAACTAAGCAATAAAAAGTATTTATCAACATTTCTTTCTAGATAAATTTACTATTGCAACGATTTTTCAATATTTTAGAGGACATAGACTATGAACGACTTTAAAAAAGACATACTGATAGGCTTAATGTTTATTGCCGGTATCTGGAGTTTCATTTCCGGTCAATTTATTGTCTCAACCGTATTATTTGCCACTGCTGCTATTTATAGCAACATTGTCATGAGAGCCCACTTAAAAAGCTAGGCTTTTACAGTTTAACTACCTCCTGGTGTTATACCTTCAAGCAGCAACTCCTCATAACATTCTGCTTGGTCTTTGAACCTGCTCCTAATCATTTAGAAGCAGGTTTTTTTTATCTGCCGAATTATTATCGAATTAGATAAAAAATCAAGCTTTAATGCTAAACGTTTAAACTTAACACATCCTGCATATCATATAAGCCACTGGATTTGTTCTGTAGCCAGATGGCGGCTCTTACTGCCCCTTTGGCAAAAGTCATGCGACTGCTGGCTTTATGAGTAATTTCGATACGCTCGCCTTCGTCAGCGAACATCACCGTATGCTCGCCTACAATATCCCCTGCCCTAATTGTAGAAAAACCGATTGTTTTGCTATCACGCTCACCAGTATGACCTTCTCGACCGTATATAGCACAGGTTTTTAAATCACGCCCTAAAGTAGAAGCGATTACTTCTCCCATACGCAAAGCAGTACCTGAAGGCGCATCGACTTTATGTCGATGATGAGCTTCAATAATTTCAATATCGGTAGAATCGCCCATAACTTTAGCGGTTAATTCAAGTATCTTTAAAGAAACATTGACACCAACACTAAAATTAGGAGCAAAAACAATACCGATATCTTGAGACGCTTTAATAATGACATCTTTTTGTTCATTATTAAATCCAGTCGTACCAATAACAAGGTTTTTGCCCGATTGCTGACAGAATTTTAAAAATTCCATTGATGCTTCAGGACGAGTAAAGTCAATTAAAGTATCAAAATCATTAACTGCTTCACTTAGCTGATGGGTAATTAATGGTTTTTTAGCGTCAGTGTTAACTAAGGATGAAATATCATTGTGAGCATTGCGCGAGACTAACACATTTAAACTGATAACTTCTTCACCATCAACTGCTTGCTGAGCTTGAACCGCCTTTATTAAACACAAACCCATACGTCCGGAAGCACCGACTATAGCGATACGATTCATAGCTTAGCCTGTTAACTTATCAAAAAAGTTTTTGACACCGTCCATAAAGGAATGCGCCTGTGGGCTATGGTGCTTGCCACCGCCTGATAATGATTCACCTAATTTTTCTACCAAAGCTTTTTGTTCTTTAGTTAAATTCACTGGGGTTTCTATCATCACTTTACAGAGCAAATCTCCAACGACACCACCACGAACTGGTTTAACGCCCTTACCTCGCAACCTGAACTGTTTGCCAGTTTGAGTTTCTGGAGGAATTCTGAGCATGACTTTGCCATCCAAAGTGGGTACTTCAATTTCATCCCCCAAACAGGCGGTCACAAAACTGATGGGCACTTCACAGAATAAATTAGCGCCATCACGCGTAAAAATTTGATGCTGCTTAACTCTAATTTCAACATATAAATCACCTGCTGGACCACCTCGCTCACCGGCTTCACCTTCACCTGACAAACGAATTCGATCCCCGGTATCAACCCCTGCCGGTATTTTGGCTGACAAGGTTTTGGATTCTTGTACACGTCCCTGACCATAACATTTGCCACAAGGATCTTTAATTTGTTTACCTGTACCATGACAAGTTGGGCAACTTTGTTGTACCGAAAAAAAGCCTTGCTGCATTCTAACTTGCCCATGACCATGACAAGTTGAACAAATAACAGGACTTGAACCTTTTTTAGCTCCCGAACCGTTACATTCACCACAGCTTACCAATACTGGGATTCTAATTTTTTGCTCGGTACCGGTAACCGCTTCTTCTAATGTCAATTCGAGGTTGTAACGCAAATCGGAACCTCTTTGCGCTCCACCTCTTGCTGAGCGACCGCCGCCAAAAATATCACCGAATACATCGCCAAAAATGTCGCTAAAGCCTTCTGCACCACTAAAACCACCGGCACCACGCCCACCCATTGACGGATCAACACCGGCATGACCAAATTGATCATAGGCGGCTCGTTTTTTTGGATCAGACAAAATTTCGTAGGCTTCTTTAATCTGTTTAAATTTAACCTCAGCCGCTTCGGGATTATCTTTATTACGATCAGGATGAAACTTCATCGCCATACGACGATAATTTTTTTTGATTTCTTCATCACTAGCGTTTCTTTCCACGCCTAGCAGGGTGTAAAAATCTTCTTTTGCTGCCATTGTCTGTCTTTAGCCCTAGGTTATTTAATTTTAAAAATAAACCAAAAATTTTTAGTTGATTATTAAAATTAGGTAAAAATCACTACCACTATAAATAACAAAATGGACAGAACTTAAACTGAGTTTAAATTCCGTCCATCGATTACTTGTTAATGCCTAACTTATTTTTTATCGTCTTTAACTTCTTCAAACTCTGCATCAACCACACTATCGTCTGGTGCATGGCTATGAGCATTATCTGCACCTGTAGCAGTGGCTTCAGCCGCACCTTTTTGAGCATAGACACGCTCAGCCAGTTTACCAGCCATTTCTGTCAGTTCGTTGGTTTTAGCTTCAATTTCAGCTTTATCATCACCTTTGACAACAGCTTTCAGTGCTTCAATCGCTTTTTCAATTGATTCTTTTTCCGCTAAGTCAACTTGGTCACCTAGTTCTTTTAAAGACTTTTCAGTGGCATGAATCATACCATCGGCATGATTACGTGCATGTACCAATTCACTCAACTTACGATCTTCATCCGCGTGAGCTTCTGCGTCTTTAATCATACGTTCAACTTCTTCTTCAGATAAACCGCTTGAAGCTTTGATAACGATAGACTGTTTTTTACCTGTTGCCTTATCTTTTGCTGATACGTTCAAAATACCATTGGCATCAATATCAAAAGCGACTTCAATCTGAGGTACGCCACGTGGTGCCGGTGGAATATCTGCCAAATCGAAACGTCCCAAAGATTTATTAGCAGCTGCCATTTCGCGTTCTCCCTGCAACACATGAATAGTCACTGCTGTTTGATTATCATCCGCTGTAGAAAATACTTGCGAAGCATTGGTTGGAATAGTGGTATTTTTTTCAATTAACTTAGTTAACACACCACCCATTGTTTCTATACCTAAAGACAATGGAATAACGTCCAACAATAACACATCTTTAACTTCACCACCTAAAACACCGGCTTGAATAGCAGCCCCCAAAGCAACTGCTTCATCTGGGTTTACATCTTTACGCGGCTCTTGTCCAAAAATGGATTTAACCATATCCTGAACTTTAGGCATTCTGGTTTGACCACCAACCAAAATAACATCATCAATTTCAGATGCACTCAAGCCTGCATCTTTCAAAGCCATCTCACAAGGACCTTTAGTGCGATTAATCAATTCTTCAACCAAAGACTCTAATTTTGCACGAGTCAATTTGATATTCAAATGCTTAGGACCGGAAGCATCCGCAGTAATATAAGGTAAATTAATATCAGTCTGTTGACTTGATGACAACTCAATTTTAGCTTTTTCAGCTGATTCTTTCAGACGTTGTAAAGCCAATGGATCGCTATGTAAATCTACGCCACTGTCTTTTTTAAACTCAGCAACCAAAAACTCGATAATACGCGCATCGAAATCTTCACCACCTAAGAAAGTATCACCGTTTGTAGATAATACTTCAAATTGATGCTCACCCTCAATTTCAGCAATTTCGATAATAGAAATATCAAACGTACCACCACCTAAATCATAGACAGCAATTTTAGTATCACCTTTAGGTTTATCCATACCAAACGCTAATGCAGACGCAGTGGGCTCATTGATAATACGCTTTACATCTAGACCAGCAATTCGACCGGCATCTTTAGTCGCTTGTCGTTGCGAATCATTAAAGTAAGCAGGTACAGTAATAACAGCTTCTGTTACTTCTTCGCCTAGATAAGCTTCTGCATCTTTTTTCAGTTTCATCAATACACGAGCTGAAATTTCTGGTGCAGCCATTTTTTTGCCATGTACATCAACCCATGCATCACCATTTTCTGCTTCGACAATGTTATAAGGCACCATTTTAATGTCTTTTTGTACAACATCATCTTTAAAACGACGACCAATCAAACGCTTAATTGCGAATAAGGTATTTTTAGGATTAGTCACCGCCTGACGTTTAGCTGATTGTCCCACCAGCACTTCGTCATCACTAGTAAATGCAATAATTGAAGGCGTAGTCCTAGCACCTTCACTGTTTTCAATTACTCGCGCAACGCCGTTTTCTAAAACCGCTACACAAGAGTTGGTGGTACCTAAATCTATGCCAATCATTTTAGCCATTGAAAAATTCTCCAGACTTGAATATTTATTGTTAATGTTATTTGTCTATATGAGGCTGTTTTTTAAGATTTCAAGCCTGTATTATTCGGCTGCTTTAGCAACCACAACCATTGCTGGGCGCAACAATCGTCCATTCAAAAGATAACCCTTTTGAAACACAGTAACAACCGTGTTAGGTTCTGCACCTTCAACAACCTGCATAACCATTGCCTGATGTTGCTCTGCGTTAAAGGGCTCGCCGACTGGATTAATTTCTATAATATTAAATCTAGCAAAAGCAGCTTCTAGTTGTTTTAGGGTTAATTCACTGCCCTCTCTAAATTTAATCACCTCTTCACTTTCGCCTGTAGCTGCCTGCATTCCCAAAATCAAACTATCCATAACTGGCAATAATTCTTTTGCAAAACTGGTCAACGCATACTTGCGAGCATCTTCAAGATCTTTTTGAGTTCGTCTTTTCAGGTTTTCCATTTCTGCCTGAATTCTTACCGATTTATCCCAGTTATCCTGTACAGCTTGCTTGGCTTCTGCAAGTTCCTGCTTTAGTTCATCGATAGTAGGCTCATGCTCTGTCAATTCAAGCTCTGGTTGTTCATCAATACTGTCTACGTTGTCAGTCCCTATCTCAGTATCCACCTCTGCTTCAATTTCCATAGGCGTTTCCACAATGGGTGCATCAGCAGTTTCTTGGTTTGCGCTCATAAGTTGTACCTTAAATAAAAGATTAATAAGTCGTTAAGTGACTTAAAATGGGGCTGTACTTTTAGGATTCAAGGCTGCACCCAATAATTTTGCTGTCATATCAACAAAAGGAATAATTTTTTGATAATTCATACGGGTGGGACCTATTACGCCTAATACCCCAACGATTTCATCGCTGACTGAATAAGAGGAAGTAATCAAACTGCAATCCCTAAAAACCTGATAACCTGATTCTTCCCCAATAAATATTTGTACACCATCTGCTTTCATACATTGATCAAGCAAATGCACCACCGATTGTTTCTGACTAAACGCTTCAAACAGTTGTTTCAATTTCTCCATATCCGACAATTCAGTAAACGTCATCAAATTGGTTTCACCAGTCAATACATAATCACTACTTTGAGTGTGATCTTGACCAAATGTCAGTCGCGCCATATTAATGGCATCCAACATACCTTGGTTAATATGTTCCTGAGTAGACTGTAAGTCGTTGATGACCGCGTCTCTAACCGACGCTAAACTGTGTCCTGAATAAATTGAATTAAGATAATTGGCTGCAGACTGTAATTCTGCCTGACTAAAAATCCGCGAGGTATGAATAATTCGATTATGAACTTCCTGCTCATTAGTCACAAAAATAACTAACACTCGACCATTCGATAACGCTAAGAATTCGATATGGCGCAAACAAACAATTTCACGCTTGGGTAGTGTCACTACACCCGCCATATGTGTTAATTCGGACAGCAACCGCGAAGCAATGCCAATAACAGTATGAGTATCCTCAGTGGTTAGCAAACCTTCATTGAGACGAGACAAATCATCCGCATTTAACGAACCCACAGTTAATAAACTATCCACAAACAAGCGATAACCACTTGCTGTAGGCACACGTCCCGCCGATGTATGTGGCGAATGAACTAAACCCAATTCTTCCAAATCCGACATTACATTACGGATAGTGGCTGCACTTAAATTTAAATCCGAGTCTTTCGCTAAAGCACGAGAACCAACCGGCTGACCATCGCTGATGTAACGTTCAACCAGCGTTTTTAGCAACTGTAGTGAACGCTCATTTAATAGTTGAGTATTTTTGCCCACAATTATCCTCGTTATAATAATTAGCACTCTATTAAAGTGAGTGCCAAAAGTCAAAAATATCAGCTCAATACCACAATGTCAATCATACTAATTGATATTAAAAAAACCAGCTCAATCATTATCATAAGCTGTCAACTGCAAACTAATCCATATAACCGATGCTCAAGTGACATCATTAGTTAATGGTGTTTGCACAGCAAAGAAACACCAATTTTTTTAATACCTTTACCTTAAGCTTAAAGTTTTTTCATTAAGCTCCCATTAAGCTCTGTTAATTAAAAATATTGCCCATGCAAGCAATTGCTAACTGCTTTATAACTTTATTTAGATGGAGTTAAACATGAAAAAAGGTATTGTAACCACCATATTCATTAGTATGATGATGTCATACTCATTCTATGCTGTTGCTGATGATGACGACGATTATAGAGATGATGATAGCTACCGTTACTATCAACCTCAACCACGCTATTATCGTGAAGAGATAATTTATTATCCACAGCCCCCTGTTCAATACGAACCACCACCTCCACAATACTATTACTATCCTCAACCTCAAGTAAATTATTACCCACCCTATCCACCCGCCGTTAGATATAATGAAGCTCAACGTTTTGAACAGGGCTTAGTAGGTGGAGTAGTGGGCGGTGCTTTAGGTTATGAAGTCAGTCAAGGTAATCCTGTAGCTACTGGATTAGGAGCAGCTATGGGTACTTATATGGGTAGTAACTGGTAATGAGACTATTATTTAAAACAGATACGAAAACGCCCCTAAAAAGGGGCGTTTTGATTATTGCCTAAAGTATAAGTAAGGACAGACCATTTAAAAACTATTTAAAGAAGTATGGTCTTATATTCATCAAGGAAGGGAGGTATCATTAGTAAAACCAATCACCACACTCCAATTGGAATAAAGCTTCGTTAATTTGTCCACCCCTCCTATGTTAAGGGGCTTTTAAAAGGCATTGTTGCTTTTTTTATTTTGCCTTCGATCGAATCATTTTTGAGCGGAACGACCTCTTATAGCTTTACTGGAGGCTTTCATTAATGCGATTCTTAATGCACCGACAACGCTATCCCCTAACCCCAGTCGACCAGCAAATGCAGGAATTAATATCATTGAGGCTAATGCCAGTCCCGTGCCTATCAACATTGATCCGGTATCATTGATTGATTGACCAGCAGTTATATTAGCTAATTCTTGTTTCATGGTAAATAAACTCCCTCTACACTTTGATGATCGCTTGGTATTTTACGGTTACTAAGGCAATGCAATACATTGCTATCAATAAACTACATTCCTGACAATGAAAAAGCATAAAAGATGCCATAACGAGTGGATTAATCATTTACTGCTCGTTATTAATACAATATGAATTAACCGCAACAATCTTATTTTTCAATATGTTATACATTTAATAGTAATATTGATAATCCACGCAAAATAATATTAGCCAATTAATTACAACTAACTATATAAAAAACTGGTAGCACAGCTCGATCAAAATTGCGTCATTTGCCACAGTTTTATGGTGACAAAACATCTAAAACACTATTAATTCAATGGGTTTAAAAAAAACTGTGTCATATGCCACACTTGGTGTGGCATATGACACAGTTTTTAAAACTATAATCAACATCTATTCAATCTATCTCTCATAGCTGTTATTAGTTAATCGGTATATGATGATAAATTAACAAAGCAACACGACCTTTTCTCGCTGAGAATCTTTCACTATTCGATCATATTGCTAATGAATTGCTGCCTATTTCCTATCAGCCCTTATTCCGTTGAACTCCCCAGAAGGGATTTATTTAGAATGATTAAAGTGGTTCGTTTACTTTATCAATTAAGTGAAAATAAAAATTATCAAGCACATATTCATAACCAGTTACCTGACACAGCAAAAAAAATTTCGAAGCATAAAAGCGTTTTGATGGGCTATGATTTTCATTTAACCGAATCAGGTCCTAAGTTGATAGAAGTCAATACCAATGCGGGTGGTGCCTGGCTTGCATTTCTCTGTCATTACCCAATGGCGAACCGCTTTGCCGGTCGTACTCACGACAGACTTCTGAATATGTTTTTAATGGAGTATGTATTATTTAAAAACACAATCGCAGCTCGTCCAAAAGTAATCGCTATTGTTGATTCTCAGCCAGAAACACAATTTCTTTTTCCAGAAATGCAAGTTTTTGCAGCCCTTCTTAAGCAAAATGGCATAGTCTGTTTGTTAGCTGATCCTGAGGAAATAACAACCAAAGAAGACGGACTTTATTACCATCATCAACGAATTGATATGATTTATAATCGCCATTGTGATTTTTATCTGCAATCTGTTGCAATGCAGCTTATTCGTGATGCCTGGCTTAATGACCAAGTTTGTCTTAGCCCGAATCCTCGAACTTATGGATTATTAGCTGATAAACGGCGCATGATACTATGGTCTGATAGCGAAATCCTCAACTCATTCCGTTTGAATCAACAGGATTCCGCACTACTACTTGATACTGCGCCAGCGACTCAATTACTTTCATCCTTGCCAATTGAAGAAGTCTGGCGTAACCGCAAACATTGGGTATTCAAACCTGTTAACAGTTACGCCAGTAAAGGCGTTTATGTGGGTCACAAATTAACTACAGCAAAACTGGCTCAACTCGATCCTCAGCATACCTTAATGCAACAATGGGTGCCCCCTTCTAGTAGCTACTATCCGAATGAAATCCCTTTTAAAACAGACTTTCGCCTGTTTACTTATCGCCAACAAATACTCGGTGTTTCAGCGCGTCTTTATCATGGTCAAGTGACCAATTTAAACACAGCTAATGGCGGTTTTGCTAAAGTTACAGTTATTTAAATAATATCGTTCTCTGCTTATTCGGTAACATCATCTCGATCAGAAGACGACGGTGTTGACGCCAGTATGTTTTGCAAATTTTGTTGTTGACGCACCGCAAATGCTTTACTTTGATCGGCTACCTGATTCGATAACGTGATAATTTCCTTACGATAACGGTAGCTGTAATAGCCGGTGACCATTCCAAAACCAAATACCAGCCAGGGACTTTTAGCAACCGTTCTTATGACGCCCTGCCCTGCTTCAACAATAATAGTAGCTACCACACCCGTGGCAATTCCCTTTGCAATCATATCCACTCTAGCTTCAGCCGTTTGTTTTATTTTTTCATCATCATGGTTCATAAAGTGATACTCGATTATATTTATAAATTTTTATCGTTTGCTATAGTCATGAGTTTACTGAAAAACCTGCTCCAACTGTGCTAAAAATTGACTGCTATTCATATAGCCGATAACACGTAATGAGATTCTTTCCCTTTGATCGGGTCCAAAAAACAGCACTGCCGGTGGTCCAATAAGCTCAAATTGTTTCATTAAAGCTTGCTGTGCAGATTTATTATCGGTTACATCGATTTTCAATAATAAGGCATTACTCAATTTGTCTCTAACCTTCTCATCTCTAAATGTCGAATTTTCCATCTCTTTGCAAGCACTACACCAATCAGCATAAAAATCCACTATAACCCATTGATTTTTATTGTTAGCCAAGGCAAGCATTTGCTGTAATTCTTGATAAGAATTTATAGGCTGAAAAGGTAATAAAGCTGATTGCTCACAGGCAATTGCAACTGTACAGAGAAGTTCCAGAGTATTGCGCTGCTGATAAGTTATTATTCCTACCGCCATCAGCGAAACATAACCAACTGTAACCAGTAGGGCTATTTTCCAAAGTCGCTTTCTCACCAAATAAATGAAGGGTATTAATACCAAGATTGCCCAAAGAAGGTTATTAACTTCCGGAGAAACAATGCGTTCCAATAAATACACAGCGACTGCCAACAAACCCATGCCAAAAATGGCTTGGGTAAAATGCATCCACTGACCGGATTTTGGTAAAAGTTTGCCGGCAGAAGTACCCATAACAAGTAATGGTAAGCCCATCCCTAGACCTAAAAAGAATAATGCAATACCCCCCATTACAGCATTACCGGTTTGCCCAATATAGATGAGAGCACCTGCCAAAGGAGCTGTAACACAGGGACCTATTGCTAAAGCAGATAGCAAACCCATTATCCCCGCTCCCAATAAATGTCCCCCTTGCTGCCTAGCATAGGCTAATTGCAATCGATCACTTATAACGCTAGGTATTTTTAATTGAAAAAGTCCAAACATTGAACAAGCTAAAATTACAAAAAGACTGCTTATCAAGATAATTATTTCTGGTTTCTGAAAGAAAATTTGTAAATTTTTACCCAGTAATCCGGCTAACACACCTAAAAGAGCATAAGCGCATGCAGATGCTACGACATAACATAAAGATAAATTAAATGCTCTGAACGTAGTTATATGTTCACCTTGACCAACAATAATGCCTGACAAAATAGGTATCATCGGAAAAACACAAGGCGTGAAAGCCAATAATAAACCAAAGCCGAAAAAACTAAACAAGATAAAACTGACTGGATGATCTTTAAAACTAGCAGCAATATTTTCCTGTTGAGAGCTTAAAGTTGTTAACGAATTCCAAAGTGATACAAACCGCCAATTTGCAAAACTATTCTGAGGTAATTCTAATAAAATCTTTTTTCTATCAGGCATATAGCACACACCACTATCTGCACAACCTTGATAAATGATTTCTAAATTAAGCTTATCAACAGTTGAATTATGCCGCTGAAAAGGGATTTCTATTTCTATATGATTCCGATAAATTTGAACATTTTCGCCCAAATAATTTTTTTTGATTTCAGCTATTGGCAATAAGGGAGTTGCAACACTAATATCAGGTGTTGCCGAAATAAATTTGGAGTTTTTGCGATAAAGATAATAACCATCGGCAATATTCCAACTAATTAATATTCGATCTCCCTCTTTAATTTGGGCAGTCCATTGAAAAGCCTGTTCAGAGGATAAAATTTTTTGTGGTTCTGTATTAGCGAATACAAACCCATTACCTAAAAATAATAATAAAACAATAAAACATCTTGATGTTAAAAAATAAATCACCAACAGATCCTTTTAAATTTTTAGCAGAACTCAACTCGGTCATTTTAAGCAAAAATAACACCAATGATTTATAAGGCATCAAATTTGCATAATCATTCAACTGTAATTTTGTTAGTAAATAAGTATTAATTGAGTCCTGATTTTTTATTTGCTAGCATTCTTCTTTTGTTGGTTTAATTCTGAATTATTAAATAATAATGAGCAAAGATAAGAAAAAATGTGACCTTTGCGGTTTGCCTGTAGAAATCAAAGGCTTCAAAACACATACAGTACACGGCGATAAGGACTTTTGTTGTGAAGGTTGTAAAGGCATTTACGAAATGCTGAATGAAAGCGAATTATTAACAGAGCCTACAGACTCTGATAAACCAACAACATTAAATTAATTTTAATCAAAGAGGATTAACATGTCACATAACCATGGTAAGCATTTAATGGCAGGCATGAGTGAACACCACTCAATGGGACAACAACTTGTTCAAGGTTCTCTGTCAACTGCAACTGTTCATACTGGAGGAAAACTAATGAAAAATATTGCTAAACACCCTGCTTTGGTTTTTGGTTTAGGTCTTGCCACAGGCTATTTAATCTACAAATACCGCAAAGAAATTATTGCTAGTACCACTAAAGTAGTCGATGCCAGTAAAGATTTTGTCCTACAACAAAAAGAAAATCTGGAAGATATAGTTGCAGAAACTCAAGAAGAAAATTGATTTAAAACTTTAGCGATTTGTTAAAGTTACTGGTAGGCGATAAACGGGCAAATCTAGTCCGGCGGTTTTGCTCGTTTATTATTTTATTCTTAGTGTTTGTTTTAATTTATGGCTATCCAAAAACAATTTGTTTTACGTTATCGGGAAGATGGACACATTCGTTTTCAAATTCCAGCACATTTTTGTGAGTCTGTAACAGCAAAATCATTGACTCAGGCACTTTTAAATCTGGAGGGTATTTATCGCGTCCATGTCTACACCAGCCAGAAAAAATTATCGATACGTTATCAAGAAACTGTTTGTGATTTTAAAACGTTAGCCCGTTTACTTTTTAAAATCATTGAAGATTTGGATAAGGCTGCGTTATCTGAAAAAAAGGTAACACAGCTCACCAAAGTCGATTCAATTAAAACCAAATTCAAAAAGCTTAGTATCAATCAGTGGTTTAAACGGCAATATCAAGACACCAAAGAAACACTGCAAGCGGCTAAAATTTTAACCAAAGTGGGTTTAAAAAAACAAAAAACTCTCTTAAATAATCCAGAAAAAGCCATGATTGATTTTTTCAATGACATGCTGGTTATTTTTCTGATTAAAATGCACTGGGAGCGAATTACCAAGGACTGGATTCCCAATCCACTAAAATATCGCTACGAATGGTTAGCGGTTTTTTACATGTTTTTCTTATTGATGCGCTCGCGTAAACCAAAATAAGTAAATCTTTTTCTCAGTCTGTCAATTAAGCCTCCATTCAGACTATTGGAAATTCTATTGTTATGGGTTGAAAAATGAATACTTCGCCGACTTACAAAAATTTTACGCTGGTGCATGATTTAGAAAGACGTATCAGAATTATGACGCCCGTCTTAAAAAAAGATCATGAGCGTAGTCGCATCTTTGAAATCCTGTTACAAAAACGTTCCGAAATAAAACGAATCAGATCAGTTATTCAATTAGGTTCGGTGGTAATTGAGTTTGATCCCCATCATTTACCAAAAACTAATTTATTAATTTTACTGGATGCCGTGTTAGGAAACATGGGAAGTAAAATGACCCAACCCGTCATTCAGAAAAATCCAAAAATAAAACTTTCTGGTCAATTAAAAGACATTGACTTAGCTATTGAAGGGATGACCTGCGCTTCTTGTGCGTTACTCATTGAAATGGTACTCAAGCGCGATAATCGAATTAAAGCAGTCAGTGTTAATTTTGGTACAGAAACCGTGACCGTACAGGGTCAATTGAATAAAGAAGATGTCAGTAACAGTATCGAGAAATTGGGCTACAAAGCTTATTCAATCGACACCCTGTCTCAACGTAAAAAAATTATTGAAAAAGAGCAATTCCGAATCCACTCTGCAAGACAGCGCTTGATCTGGGCTAGTCTGTTAAGTGCTCCTGTTCTTTTGCTGGCAATGTCTATGACCCGATCACGACCTTTGCAGTGGCTTCAATTTATACTAACCACACCGGTGGTCTTTTGGTCTGGCAAACCGTTTTTTGATAAAGCTATACGATTAGCCAAGCATCGTACCGCTAATATGGATTCCTTAATTGCTCTTGGCGTTGGTGCAGCCTATACCTACAGTCTGCCAGCATTTTTCATGCGTCGTGGACATATTTATTTTGAAGCTGCTTCAGCAATTATTACTTTAGTTCTTTTAGGACGTTACTTAGAAGAAAAGGCTAAAGGCAAAGCCGGAGAAGCGATTAGACAATTAGTTGACTTACAACCTCTGACGGCAACATTAATAACAAATGGCGAAGAATTTACAATTAATGCGGATAGCGTTCAGATAGATGATATTTTATTGATTCGACCCGGTGAAAAAATTCCAGCCGATGGAATTATTATAGAAGGTCTTTCCACCGTAGATGAATCTATGGTCACCGGAGAAAGTATGCCGGTAGTAAAAGAACCCGATCATCGGGTGATTGCCGGTTGCATCAATGGCAATGGCATGTTGCGTATTCGGGTGACTGCTATCGGTATGGATACCGTGTTAGCAGGCATTGTCCATATGATTGATCAAGCTCAATCAGCTAAATTACCCATACAAAAACAGGTAGATAAAGTGTCTGCAGTGTTTGTTCCGGCTGTTATGGTTATTTCCGGATTGACTTTACTTGGTTGGCTGATGGCTGGCGCATCGTTTAGCTTTGCCCTCGGTAATGCCATTACTGTCCTACTGATTGCTTGTCCCTGTGCATTGGGCTTGGCTACTCCGGCTGCGATCATGGTGGGTACTGGTCAGGCTGCAAAGAAAGGCATTTATATCCGTAACGGTGAAAGTCTAGAAATTGCAGCGAAACTCAATGTGATTGTTTTTGATAAAACCGGAACTATCACTGAGGGCAAACCGAAAGTGAGTGATTTTTTAAAATGGTCACGTTTAAGTCAAAATACCCTAACCATGCTAGCGGCTTCTGCTGAACATAACTCTGAACATTTTTTGGGTAAGGCTATCGTCAACTTTGCTTATGAACAAAATATTTCTCTAAAAGAAAGTACAGATTTTTACAGCGAAACAGGACGCGGCATTATTGCCAAGATTGACGACAAAACCATCCTGTTAGGCAATCAGGCATGGATGGATGAAAATGAAATACAATTTTCCGAGTGGTCAGAAAGTGCTGAACAATTTGCCAATCAAGGTAAGACGCCAGTTTTTATGGCGATTAACTGTAAAGCTTCAGCCGTATTCGCTATTGCTGACAAACCTAAAGAACAAGCAAAAGAGGCTATCTCATTGTTACATAACCTCGGCATAGAAACCTTAATGGCAACCGGTGATAACCTTCAGACAGCACAGACCATTGCTGCTCTGGTCGGTATTGATCAAGTCATCGCCAATGCCAAACCAGAACAAAAGCTCGCCATTATTGAGTCGCTAAAGGCACAGGGCAAACAGGTAGGTATGATTGGCGATGGCATTAACGACGCTCCCGCTTTGACAGCCGCCAATGTTGGCTTTGCCATAGGAAATGGTACCGACATTGCCATTGAGTCTGCTGATTTAACGCTCGTTCAAGGCGATATCTTAAAAGTGTCAGAAGCCATCAGTTTAAGTAAAGAAACCATTGTTATTATCAAACAAAACTTATTCTGGGCATTCGCTTATAACACCATCGCCATTCCTGTCGCCGCTATGGGTAGACTTAATCCTATGTTGGCATCTGCCGCTATGGCTTTAAGCTCAGTTTCAGTTATTTTTAATTCTTTGCGTTTAAACAGAAGATAAAGGAGCACAGCAGTATGGATCACTCCATGATGGATATGTCAGGAATGGATCATTCAATGATGGACATGCACGGCATGGCAGAAGCCACGGCTATGAACGGTGGATTTGATTACACACTGGCCTTTATTGCTGGCTTCCTCGGTAGTGGACATTGTTTGGGTATGTGCGGTGCGCTAGTATCTGGCTATTTTATGAATGCTGGTAAGTCGCGCTCTTATTGGCCTTATTTAATCTACCAGATGGCGAGAATATCGATGTACTCGGTAGTTGGTTTAACTGCTGCCACCTTAGGTGTTGTGCTGGTATCCAGTGGTCTTTTTGGTAAGATTCAAAGCTTGTTGCAAATGTTCATCGGTATCGTGGTCATCATTCTTTCACTGGGTGTTTTAGGTTTGCTACCTTGGCAAGGCTCTATTCGCTTACTCCCTATGCAATGGCTGCGTAAAGGTTATAGTGCTTCACGAACCCAAGGACCGGTACTAGGTAGTTTATGCGCCGGTTTATTAAACGGGATGATGCCTTGCCCTTTAACTTTTGCTATGGCAGTTAAAGCCACTTCGGCAACCAGTATTTATGAAGGCGGCGCATTGATGCTGGCATTTGGTGCTGGTACATTACCGATGATGCTATTTATCAGTATTGCATTTGGTAAAATCAGTGCAAATATTCGTGGCTTAATGCTTAAGATAGCTGCATTAATTATGATGTTTATGGGCTGCAATACTTTTTACAGAGGCCTGAGTTTTTATGTTGAAGAAGATTTCAAGCATCATAACTATTTTTATGTACTCAAAGCACATATTGATCAATTAATAATGTATTTATCTCATATCATTCATTATTTTTCTGAGTTAATTGCTAACATCCAGAATATGTGAAAAGTTAGCAAACACACTTAGGTTTTTCCGGCTTATTTCTGGTTTGTTATGAGTGACTAGCGAGTCTTGAACCGCTATTTATCCAATACCAAACTGATTTCTTCATAATCCATGACATCATTTTTATTGGCTAAAATGGCATTTGCTAAGGAAATAATCGCTCGCCAATTTTTACCATCATTAATAAAGCGAAAAGCAGCCGCAAAAAGTTCGTTTAATTTTTGTTCCCGTACCGACTCAAGATCAGTTAAGCAATAAAGATATTCTGCAACCAATTGCAGATCAGCCGTGCCACCATAATAATGTAATGCCGATAAATTGACGACTTGGGTATTAAAAATTTCGTCATCATTTAATGCCACATAATTAGCTTCAGCCAACGGACCAACTAATAAATTGATTATATCTGCCTCAAAAGCCAGTTGATAAGCCTGTTTTTGCTCTACCGTGAAATTATAAGTCGCTTCTTCCACTGATGAGGGTAAGGTATGAATCAAACGACCACCTTCCACTTTAGCAAAATAATTTTTAGAA
>Ga0214192_1000594_pt1 | contig 22114 bp, 26 predicted proteins | sample TroBogEpilimnion_44_FD_153030 | JGI IMG/M metagenome (GOLD analysis project Ga0214192, IMG submission 153030) | Freshwater microbial communities from Trout Bog Lake, WI - 29JUL2008 epilimnion | ecosystem: Environmental > Aquatic > Freshwater > Lake > Epilimnion/Euphotic zone | place: Trout Bog... | reverse complement strand
ACTCAAGCACTTCTCCAAGGGTACCAAGTTCTTCCGTTTGATGGTGGAGCATGGTCCGAAAACGTTGCCACTGGAAGACGTACGCAAAATGGGTATGGAGATGCTCATGGCGAAAGCTGACACCAACGGCATGATCACCGAATTCATCAAGGACAAAGAATTGATGAACTACATCAAAGACAGCGATCGCATCATCAAGATCGGTTCCAGCACCAAATGATCAAAGTACCGCTCATTGGCAGAGGGGCTACATTAATAAACCCTAAATGGGACGAGGATACTCCATGTATTCCTACACAGGTCCTTACGACGAGTGGAGAGAATAAAATCTCCATTCGTCAGGCGAAAAAGCATATGGAGGATATCCGCCATTACTGCATTACCAAATCGCCAAACTTTGCCTCTGTTACTGCATCAGTGGATCACATCATCCTTACACCCGGTCACCCTATGTGGGAAACAGTGGCCTACACAGACGGACGTGCTGTGTATTATGGGAAGGGTTACTTCGCGGAAACACAGAAGGCGCAAGCCGCTGTGAACATTCATGAAGTATTGCATGTGGCACTGCGGCATTGCCAGCGGGCTAAAGCATTGTACGACAACATCACTGGAGCGAAGCATACGGGTAAAAATTTCAACTCATATGTATGGAATCTTGCAGTGGATGCGTGCGTTAACCTGGCTACATTCAGTGTGCCTTGGGTGGCTACCCCTAAATGCGGGGTCATCAATTTCAAGGATTTGCTGGATGAACAAACCCTGAAGGACTGGCCACCTCATACGTGGTCCTCTGAAGCCTTGTACTTCAATCTGATGGATCAGATGGAGGCAAGTAAGAAAGGCGGCAAGGGTAGCAAGCAAGGTCAGAAGATCTCCGATATGGTGGATGAGATCGCTAAAGCCATGGATGATATCCGAAATGGCAAAGCATCCCCAGGCAGTCTTAGAGGGGATGTCATGGCTGGTGAGCAACAAGTTAAAGGTGAATGTCAGGATGAGTTGCGTAATTGGAATGCACGTCTCTCGCGTGCAGCTGCTGGCGAACGCGCTGGTGGCCTGTTGCGTAATGCATTGTTCGACATGCCTGAGACCCCAACTCCGTGGGAATCTCACTTGCGCCGTCTGGTTACCCAGGCGGTCATGCCACAGACGGAACTCACTATGTGCAAACCGAGCAGGCACATGATTTCCAACTTTGCTTTTGCGAAGCAGCATCAGCATCGTCGTACGCCATTCTTCCCGGGAAGTCAGCCGAAGAAGGGTATCAAAAGCATTGTGGTGTGTGTGGACACCTCAGGAAGTATCAACGAGGAAATACTTATGCGGTTCTGCGCTGAGATCCAGCAGATCAAAGCCAAGGTAGCAGCACAGATAACGATCATCTCCTGTGATGCTGAAGTACATCAGATTATCGATATCCCTCCATTCAAATCGCTGCAGCAGGCCATGACAGAGGTGGACTGGAAGCTGAAGGGTGGAGGTGGTACCGATTTTAGACCGGCAGTAGAAGCAGCCGAGAAGATCGCAGGTGCTGCATGTATCGTCTATCTGACAGACATGATGGGACCTTTTCCAGAGAAGTGTTCAAAGCCTCTGGTTTGGGCAGCCACCATGAACGTTCACGATAAACCGCCATGCGGACATGTCGTCTTCCTTAAAGACATGTAAGTAAATGGGTGACATGTTACAACATTCGAAGAACTCCGTCGAAAGTTTCGGCGGAGTTCCTTCGGATTATTTCGCTATTCATCGAATACTCGATAGTTCCAAACTATACATAGCAGATTGGAGGCATCGAGCATTGTTGCACAATACATTCGGAGTGCATTTGCTTGAGGAGCATATCATTGGACCTACCTTCAAACGTGAGTCCGATGGTGTAGAATTATGTACACGAACAGTGGCAACACAGCACATCATCGAAGATCTAGGTGTGCTCCTGACTCCCGGGGAGTTCTTGAGGGAGATGCCCATACGTGGGTGGATGTCCAAAGTGGATATCAAGACCAGGGCACGAGCACAGCGCATGTCTATCGCTGGAAGTACAGAACCAAGTAACATTGATGAAACTATAACTTGGTATAAATACACTGATAATAAACCAACTCAAGATGGTATGTATCTAGTTCGAGTGTATCGTGGAGGTACAAGGTTTACTGCAATGTGGCAGTTCGACTTAGCAACAGATCGTTGGCAAAACCAAGTTACATACTGGGCTAATCCTCCACTTGGTCCAGACTCGAATTAATCACATGTGATTTGACAATTATAACCGACACGGTACCAATAGATGTCGGTTCAATGATTATTAAAATACGCTGTGATTTATGAAACGTGTTGTTAAATATATAGCAAAAGACGGTACTGAATTTGAGTCTTCGGACGCATGCTTCAATTACGATCGAAGCAGTAAGTTCGCTGCCGCCCTAGCTGTGTTCATGAGCAACAAGCTTCCTGATCTTACTGAAGAGGAAGTCAAAGTTTCATCACGTTTCCTGGAAGCAATCTATGCCGATCCAGACGCATTCATGGCTGTACTCGAATCCGCCAAAGAACCTAAGCGCCGTGGCAGACCTAAGAAGGTACGTATTGAAACTCCAAAAGCCATAGAAGCTCCAAATAATAAGGTTGAAGAAAAACCTGTAGAAGCTATACAGTCTATTACACCTGCTGTTAAAAAGCCCATCACCCTGTCGAAGACATGGAGAACCTTTCCAGCAAAAGTTTAAATGTAAGTAAACTTGTAGACATGGCTAATCACAAAACAAATCACAACTGTCGTCTCTATGTTGGCAACATCGACTTCAAGATGACCAAGGATGAGATTGAAGAATTCTTCTCTAAGGCAGGACAAGTAATGGATATTTACTTTCCGAAGCGTGAAGGCGACACACGTCCCCATAAGGGATACATCTTTGTACAGATGGGAAACGTGGAACAAACGATTAAAGCCATACGTATGTTTCACCAGGTCCGTGATTATTATGATAGAGAACTCATAGTAAGGCTTGCAGATTTCCGAAAAGGCAATATCCAATAGGCGTATGTCTAAAATCAACGAATCAAAACTACAAGGCCTAACACGCGTTACTCCTAAACCATACTACACTCGGGAGACTGGGTTAAAAGGTACGGTGGTGAAGGGAACTTCCAAACGTCGACTTGGAGAAGATCGAAACACCATCCCATGGCGTATCCAACTTCTCGTACAACCTTCTGAGATTATCACTGGTTACGTCCCGGTGATCTATTACGTCAGAGGTGGTAATCCCAATGTTGCCTGCACCATGGCGCATCAGCTATGGCAGAAATGGGAAAAGTTTGATCTAGGGATTGTTACTGAATACCCTGATATTGTGGAAATGGGGTATGCCGAATGTGTGGATGAAGACGATTTTCGTAGCGCTCTCAAAGAGGTTCAGAAGTACAAACTTGAGTGCAGGCTCGCAGGGACACCAGAAGATCCCATGGGCTTTACCTGTATAGGCAGAACTGATCTATGATTTCCCCGTATACAAAGCATTTGGTGCCAACCAATCTGAACCAGGCCTACACGATAAACAGTAGATCTGATTTGGAAACATGGGCTGAAAGGATACGCGTAGAGAATGGCGATCCTGTGCGTTTCGCGTGCATACCTGTTCCCAATGGTGAATATGCACAATACAAATTTCTGCGCACAGAAGAAGCGGAGTTCTCCTCCCGGGTAGATTCTATTGATCCTGGAGGTGTACTGACATCCTCCGTCATAGAGGGTATCATAGGCAATGACCGATTCTATGCATTACGTGGATTGGAACTCACAGGGGAACCAATGTATTCAACTGTTAAAACAAATTCAGATGAATTACGTGATGCGGGATTTGAAATACCTGAAGTTCTGATATGTAAAGAACTAGGTATAAAACAAGCAACGTTGTACTGCAGTCAACTGATGGGTAATCTTGATATGCAGGGTGTGATCATCACTACCAATGATCACCATCTCAGGTATTCACTTCGAACCTCTGAGACGAATGTTGCTCCAGACATTTTCTTCAAATTCAATCGCGAAGAATCCGCTGATGTAGTGGTAGAGGAGCCTGCCCCTGTACAAGCTGGGCTTGTGGATGTTCCTAAATACACCTTTGATTTTGCAGGTCGATTCCCCAAAGTTGATAAAGAACATGCACTGCGTTTAATACGTCAAAACGGCCATAGCGTCCGCGACATCAATTTCACTCTGGTGGATTACCTGATCGTCAGTCAAGACTTGTTGAATGTAGATGAAAGTGCATTTACCGTTAAACTTAAGAAGGCCACAAGCCTTGGAATCACCAAGATAACAATTCAATTCCTCAAGGATTTTTTATCCTCACCCCACTAAAACAATGCCAGACGAAACTCCAACTACTGAAGTGAAAGCTGCTGATCCTGTTGTCGCACCTGTCGCGCCAGCCCCAGCACCTGCTCCAACACCTGCTCCAGCACCTGATCCTGCCCCAGCACCTGCGCCTGTAGCCGCACCAGCTCCTGCACCTAAACCTGCAGAGCCTGCTCCAGCACCTGCTGCTAAAAAGGCAGATCCAAAACCTTCAGCACCTGCTCAACCAGTTGCTCCTGCTCCAGCGCCAGTCAAGACAGTGACAGCGGTGGATTCAAATGGTGTCCACAGACAATTCCCTGATCTGGAAGACAACCCCAAGAATCGGGATATCGCCAAAGCAAGTCTGGCGAAGTCCTCGATCGAAGTGAAATCATTCTTGTAATCCCATCCTCAGATGAACTGTAAAGAACTGGCCAAGGAAATAGTGCAAGAGATGGAAACAGCGCTCGGGGCTAAAAACTCCAAAGCAGCTGAAGACATCCTGGCAAAAAAACTTCGAGCCATGTTTGACATTGGCCGTGCTCTTCCTGGGGAAGAGGCGGTCATTGCAGTTTATCTAGATTGCGGCGTACCCAAGGTGATAAAAGTCAATAGGCGCGACATGTTAGACATTCGTGTAGTCTTCTTGGAGGACCCCGGTGCCATTGACGATGATAAGTTAGAATCTTCTTCGTATTACGAAGATCACGTTATTTTAGGCGTACACAAGTCGGAACTTATGTACGATACTAAATCATTGTTGGAAGTTGTGGATAGTCAATAGTGAATGTGTATGAGTACCGATACTGCTGAAGAAGTTATCCCCGAAGAAAGTCTTCTAGTCACCGTTAAACGTTGGATGACAGCTGCAAAGATGGCTGGTGAAGCCATTGTTGTGGTATCTAAAAGATCCTTGTTTATCGTTGGTAAAGATGCTGATCCATACAAGTGGGTATTATTCTGGGACCCGACAACTAAATCTGTAAAGGGAGGCACTGGTGTAGTCAGATTCTATGATTGGGAGTCAATCCCTACCAAGCTGAAAATCAGTGTGAACGAAGCATTCGCGAAGTGGAAAGCGAAAAAGTAACTCAATGATTGACGATGCTAAGAAGTTGCTCCGATTCATATCAGGCGGCAACGCTAAATTAGATAAGGACACATGGTCCTTTAGCCTGCCTGCAGGCTGGTCATGTCCAGGTGCCAAGACCTGCATGACAAAAGTAGATCCAGACACTGGTAAGATTGTGGATGGAGAATTCCAAAAGATTCGATGCTTTGCTGCTGTCAATGAAGTCCGTCCGAATGTACGGAATCTTAGATGGCACAACTTCCGACTATTAATGGAAGCGCGCACGATGGAAGGTATGACTGAACTTATTATAGACAGCATGCCAAGGAATGTGGTGAAGATGCGGGTGCATGTGTCTGGTGACTTTTTTAACCAGGCATATTTTGACGCATGGATGAATGCAGCAAGGAATTTCAAGAGATGTAAATTTTATGCGTATACAAAATCTCTTCACCTTGTAGGTAAACGCCAAGCCAAAGGCGATATCCCTGATAACTTTGCGCTCACATTAAGTGAGGGTGGAGCATGGGATGATAGAATCGAGGCTCTTCGGACAATAGCCGAAGATATGCAACACGGTCTGGGGTTGAGCAAAGTAGTATATCACCCGGAAGAAGCGGCAGCACAAGGATTGGAAATTGACCACGATGACAGTCATGCCCTCCAAGGTGATCATCCGTTTGCGTTGTTGTTGCATGGTATGCAGCCTATGGGTAGCGATGCAGCAGAAGCTGTTAAACTTATGAAACGTCAGGGTATTAAATTCTCATATTCAAGAAACGATGAATGACACACCACCAATTGTAATGACTAAAGCTGACGAAGTGAACTTGCGGCAGTTCAAGAAAAACATCAATAGACGATCCGCCTATGATATCGTCGATGATGCTAAGTTTAATAAAGAATACGATACATGGGATGTGCATCGTATGGATAGTAATAATCGAGTAGTTATTGATACGTATCACTTTAGCAGTGAAGCAGTGGCGCAACTCGCCATCGCACACGCTAAAAGTCTGAGGGTATAAAAATGCATACACAATCGTCTGGAGGGCGGACTGCGTCCTCTTCTGTACAGAAGGCAGGTCCCGAAGGGAACCTGGGGTTGTTTGGCGGAGTAAGAAATGAAGATACTCAGAAGCTAAACGCGATCAGCAGATTAACACCTAACATCCAACTGCGTGCTGAGTACAAGGTATTTCCTGAGTACCGGGTCGAGCAGGTAGTTGAAGGATTGGTTGCTCTCTCTTGGAGAGATAGCATTTTGACCATTCCTAGAATCATAATCCCCAATGCGGGCAGGGCAGGATACACCCTATTCTCATTGGACGAGCAAGGCTATGCCAGGAAGCCGTTACCTACAACAAAGTCAACCGCCATTGGGTTCTTGGATTGGGAACATCTTAGAGATGACCGATGCAAGTTTGCCAAATGCCGGTGGGCGCTGTTGAAGGCGTATCGACCAACGCCTGTATCAATGCCTGTGTACGAGTTGTACAGCGTACCAGAAAGCATGTGCGATAAAAATACGCACAACATACCAAGATCAGCACTTATGCTGATTCATAAATTCCATTCGGTTCCAGTATTTGAAGTGGACTCAATGGATTGGTATTATGATGAAATCCTTCGCCGGATAGGAGCGTTCCTGGACATAGGACACCCATTACCGGCCAACAGCATGACAAGGTATTACCAATACATGACCATGAAACATGGTAACTTTGTCAGTATGTACTCGTTTGATCCATCCCGAAACAAAGCACCTATGTTTGAGGAAGATGATCATCCGTTAATGACAATTAGGGATAACATTGTTACAGCTCCCAAAGTTGCCCCCACGATCGTACCTGCTGCAGTGAATACGACACTGACGCTTGCGGAACAGATGAGGTCTTCCACACCAGCAGAGTCTCCACAAAAGAAAAAGATTGTCTTAACACGGAGATGAATACGGTTTAGAATAAGTAGCGACAGGGGTATCCACCTCTGTCGCTATTTTTTTAGCTATCACATCCTTAAAACTTCTATATATTGGAATCATGTTTTTCGTCGAACAATGTGTCATTACAAAGTCTGCTAGTGAGGACAGCTTCCAGATCAACTCCGAATCCCGGAGAGAGTGTGAGGATATTATGTCCAAGATCTATGCAGAGAATCCCTCCTTTTGGCCTGAAGGTCTGAATGTCTCAGGACATCATGACTTGTTCATGATCCGGGAGGCCAGCACCAAGAAAGCCATTGGTTTCACTGGATGGCAGGAGTTTGTCAAAGAAGGTGGTAAAAAGGTGGGGTACTACACAATAGGCATCCTTCCAGAATACCGTAACCTTGGCTTTGCCAAAGAAGCTGTACGTAAATTGATAAACAAGAAGGCTGCAGGTGTTGATCGAGTGGAAGCATTCATTGCTCCGCACAATAAACCGTCCTTGGGTTTAGCTGAAAGTCTTGGCGTATCAATTCTGAAGTCAGCTAGTATGCAGACCAAGGTGACACTTGGAGCAGGTTTGGCCAATGCTGCTGGTTGGGACTACCTGGGGCAGGGTGACAAACAACCATGGAATAAGGATTACTGGCAGGACAACAGTCGTGACCGTGTAGGTATGGCAGGTCTCAACGCACTGCTTGGTCTGGGTGGTGGCTACCTTTTAGGTAAGGGATTCCACGGTCTCGCCCATGGTACTCCTGGTGCAGGTGAATCTGTAGCTGCAGGTGCAGGTACCATTGCTCTGAGTCCGGTGAAAGACTGGCTGGTACGCTCATTACCCGCTGCCAGCAAGTTGCCTGCACTCGCAGAGAATCTTTCCAAATCAGCCCCTCAACAGGAATCAGTCGTATCCTGGCTCAAGAACCTGAGTCCGACAGCGAAAGCAGTTGGACTTGGGGCAGCTGGTCTAGGTGCTGCAGGTTTAGCCTATGGTGGATATAAAGGTGTTCAGTCTTTGAACAATCTGGCTACTGCCAATCAAGCCTTGGCCGGTGGTCGCCTCCAGGTAACACTTCCATCAAAGGATAAGTACGATCACGAAACTGTGGTGAATATGCCTATCAATGATCTGAGCATATCAGATAGGCAGCAGACAAAACTGAACCGGGATTTACGTCGTCGTGTTTATCGTGAAACCAAAGAACGTACACAGCATCGTAAGAAGCAGACAGGATATACAGAATCAGATTCTGAGATACCAGAGGACACAAAAGAGGCTTGCTTGATGCCTTGTTCAAATACATCTATTGCAGAAATCAAATCTCTGCTCAATCACATTTACCATGGCCACTAATAGTAAATACGCTTTACTTAAGCAACTCAAGAAGAAAGCCAGCCTGCAGCTTGGACCGCAGTCAGGAGGTGGTTCTGGTGGTGGTATGGGAGGTTCTGGAGGTAAAATTCCAGCGGGCTTCCTTGCTGGTATGAATCAGAAGCGTGATGAAGAGGCCTTAGCTGCCAAGGAAGAATCTGAAACGGCACAGGCGCGTGCAATGGATGATGCTGCCAAACAGCAAGACATGCAGATAAAGCAGGTCGAGATGGAACAGCGTATCCGCGATCAGACCAGCGAGAAAATGCAGGAGATGCAGCAGGAGCATTCACGCCTGGGTATTGAAGCTGCCAATCTTAAGGAGCAACTTAAGAACAAGGACTTGATGCATAAAGAGCAGATCAAGCATATGAATGCATTGGTCAAGCAGCAGCTCGATCATCAGAAGATGTTGGATAAGCAGGTGGAATCTCATCGCGAAAGGATGACTACACCATTCAGCACCACACTCGTTTCCCGGTCCAAGTCACTCCGTAGCCTGGTGGAGAAGATGCACAAGAATGCTGCTCAGATTGTTCCTTCCATCAATTCTGGAGTGAACGGTCCTGCACAGCCTAAGTCCATTGGTTCTTCAAAGATCCAAGTGGACACAGGTGCTAAGACCCCTTTGCATACTGCACAGAACCCAGCTGCGTATGGGACCACGCCTTCACAGCCTTCAGTAAACAATAATCCAACGCCTCCTCCGGCAGCCGCTGGGGCACAGCCTGCGCCAGCACCTCAACCTCAGCAGCCCGCACGTAATTATTGGTTGAATAATGTTAAGGACAGACTCAACCCTGCAATCCAGAAATACTGGTATGCAACGCGTATGAGCGCGATGCCAAATGCTCCAAGCCAGGAAAGCGCTATTTCTGGAATGACTAACGCTTATTGGAATACATTCAAGAATCTGCGAGGAGACTTGAACAAGGGCTATGATCAGTACTTTAAAGATAAAGGTGCATACCAAGGTAAGCCTGGAGAAGACTTATTGAGTGGTATGTACAATAATGCTGCTTATTGGGCTGACAGTGGTTTTAATCGCCTTCAGCAAGGTATATTAAATATTCCTGCCAATACAATATCTACTGGTGCACAGGCATTCGGGCATGCTGGCGAGCATTTTAAAGACATGAGTAATCGTTTTTCGCAAGCCAATCAAAATTGTAGTGCGCAAGATGCTGCTAACACTAAAGCTCGTGAGCAGGGGCAAGCGCAAATTGATGAACAGTGGAATAAGGATAAAGCTGCAGGAGGTACCTGGCAGGCTGCATATAATTACCTAACTGGTAAATACACACCAAATGCCAAAGCAGACAGCGCCTGGCAGACTGCTAAAGATATGGCAGGCCAAGCCAAGGATTGGTTGTGGAATCAGGGCGGTGCTTTAGCTCAAGGTGGTAAAGGAATTGTTAACACTGGAACAGCTGCAGCTGATACTGCGCTTAATATGTTACCTATCAGTGCTGCTATTGGAGCAGCTTCGTCAGGTGACACAGAATCTCGTGGATGGGACCCATTCAATACTGATGCTGAAAACAATGCCCAAGCTGCCAAGGTAGAAGCTGATAAGAAAAAAATATTAGCAGAGTCAGGTGGTGCAGGTTCAACACCTCCATCAGCGGCTCCATCATTCATTCCTGGCGCACATGGAATGAACGATGCCATGCGTCTTCAGCATACGGGCTACTACCATCCCGGGTACATAAACAATCCTTCGCAAGGAGCTGTTGATCCAATCACAGGTATGTTACTTTCACCATTCACACAGACCTCAGGTTTTAATCATGGTGGTGGATACAATCCTGAGGATATGCTGGGGGCATTCCAGAACTCCGTTTTCGATTCCCGCCCAGGATTCAATGGTGGATATAACTCATTTGATCAAGCATTCTTAAACAGCCAAAGACAATAAATCATGCTGAAAAAAAAGCTCATTTATGGTGTTAAGGATAACCAGATCCAAGAAGTTAATGACAATGATGTGGATGTAGATCTGGCCAGTCCAAATAGTTTCTTTAGCACTCATATCAATCTGATTCCCTTACAGTCAGCTGTACAGGGACCTCGTTTATTCTATGGCGCGCGATTCTATAATCAGGCTTTGCCGTTGAAGAATGCTGAAGCGCCTTTGGTACGTAATATTGATGACTCTGATCCTACCCAAGCTTCCTTTGATGAGAAACTTGGGCGGCTGTCAGGTGCGCTCTATTCCAACCATGAAGGTGAGGTAGAAGGTATTGATGACAATCACATCAGTATCAAAACTCCTGAGGGTGAAACTAAGCATGTGGAGATGTATCACAACTTCCCCTACAACCGAAAGACTAACATCACTCAAACACCATTGGTGAAGAAAGGTGATAAGGTTGCCAAGGGACAGCTATTGGCAAAAAGCAACTTTACGGATGATAAAGGTAGTCTGGCTCTTGGTATGAATGCCCGAGTAGGTCTGGTTCCATATAAAGGATATTCATTCGAAGATGCTTTGGTGATCAGCAAAGGTTTCGCCAACAAGATGTCGAGTGAGCACAGCTACACACTGGGACAGACCTTTGACCATGAGATAAAGGGTGGTCTTAATCATTACCGTTCCCTGTTCCCGACTCAGTTCACCAAGAAGCAGATTGAAACCCTGGACCATGATGGTGTCATCAAGCCTGGAACAGTGGTGCAGCCTAATGATCCACTGATCCTGGCTACCCGTCCGCGTGTGTTCTCTTCCACAACATCCCAGCTCGGTAAATTGTCCCGGGCAATGAAACAGAGTCGTCATGACTCTTCTAAGCTGTGGGATGGTGAAAATCCTGGCGTGGTGACAGATGTGGCCAAGACCAAGAATGGTGTCAAGGTGGTGGTGCAATCAACCAACCCTACCCAAGTTGGGGATAAGGTTGTTTTCCGTAGTGGACAGAAAGGCGTCGTATCCACCATCATTGATGATGAACGGATGCCGCGCACCACTGATGGAAAGCCATTAGAAGTATTGCTCAATCCATTGGGTATTCCCAGCCGTGCCAACAACTCACTGATCTATGAACTCCTGCTGGGTAAGGTTGCCAAGAAAACAGGTCAACCTATCAAACTCCCCAGCTTCAATAAGCCCGGGCAGAAGTGGCATGAGATTGTTCGTGATTACTTAAACAAAAGTGGATTGTCTGAGACTGAAGAAGTCTTTGATCCTACCACCAATCGAAAACTGGGGCAGCCAATCACAGTGGGTATTGGTCATGTACTTAAACTTCACCACACCTCCGCCAGTAAAATGAGCGCCCGTGGTCAGGGGGGTTATGACGCTGATCAATTACCCCTCAAAGGTGGTTCAGATGCTGCCAAAGCAAAACGCTTATCAGGACTGGAAGCTCACAGCCTCCTCTCTGCAGGTGCTTATGCCACTCTGCGAGAGGGGGCTACGTTGCGTGGTCAAAAGAATGATGAGTACTGGAGAAGCATGCGCGCAGGTATGAAGCCTAAACCTGTGGGCCGTCCCTTTGTGTGGGATAAGTTCCGCGCTCTGGTATCTGGGGCAGGTATGAACATGAAGGATATGGGGGATGGAAGAATGCGGCTTGGACCATTCACTGATGAGATTCTTAATTCCACAAAACCATTCGAGATGAAGTCAGGCGATATGGTGGATACCAATACCCTTGAACCCATCGCAGGAGGCCTGTTTGACCAGGCGGTTGTAGGTAATAACAAGTGGGGTAAAATATCCTTACCGTTTCATGTCCCTAACCCAGCGTTTGAATCTTCGATACGTCATCTTCTTGGTCTGACGGAGAAAGAACTGCGCGGGATTATGTCAGGAGAAATGGAGTTGCCTCAACATTTGATGTGACCATATGAATTACTAAGATACATTCACTCATGACAAATAATCGCAAATTACAACTGGCGTTTCAGATTACCAAGAATGCTGGTTTGATGGATTCCATCAAAGCAACCGCAGGTTCAGCTTTTGATAAGTCAAAAGAACTGATGAATGGTGCAGCCAATTCTTTGGGTGATTACCAGCCATTCAACAGTGGCAACAAATGGACTAGCGCTTTAGGAGGTGCCGCTGGTGGTGCATTGCTAGGAGCGGGTGCTAATGGTGTACGTCATCTTCTTGGCGGCACTGGAGAAGGATCCACAATGATGAGCAGCCTGCTGAATGGTGGTCTTGCTGGCGCAGGTCTTGGAGGTGTCGCCGGGTTCCTTGGTGGTCATTACGGATCGCATATTGGCGCTAACCTGGGGGAGCGTAAATTACGTCGTGCAAGTGGTATTGATGATATGTCTGATGAATCTTTTGGAGGACCCGAAGGTCATGCTATGGTGGGAAATGTTATTGGGACACTTGGTAAAGCTGTTGGTCATGGAGTATCACAAGAGATGAATATTCGGGATTTACTTAATGCAATTCAAAATGGTGGTTTAGATTATAATGCCATTGGGTCTCGTATGGTTGCTAAAAATACAAACACTTAACATGAACCCAGCCCTTGTAAAAATAGCCACGCCAGAATTTCTGACCAAGATGATGCAAGGCTTGGGTATGGGGGATACCCCGTCGGAACCTGTTCATATACCAAAGAAACCTGATTTTAATCCAACAGGTCTTCAGGATATGGGAGCTGGCGCAGGTCTTGGAGGACTGACCGCAGGTATCGGTGCCGCTGTTCCGGGAGTGATGGCTACCTTCAAGAACAATAGGCTGTCACAGTTACCTGGTGATATTCGTGCTACCAAGGATGGCACCCGTAAAGCAATCAGTGAAATGATGCATGGTCCGGGAGATATAATGTCCAAGACTTTAATGCTCAAGAGCATGCTGGAGGGCAGCAAGGATTCGCTCAATGGATTCAGAAGCGAGTCTCAAGGTTTACGTAAATCAATTCCATCGTTGCTTAAAACGAGGAATTTGTTACTTAAATTTGGCATTCCTGTAGGTATGGGAGCAGGCGCTCTGGCAGGATTGGGGTATTACCATAACCGTCCTGCGGTCTGACGCAATAGAGGTAGGTTACGTGGTATATAGTGTTGCTGACCATCAAAGGTTTAGCACACAAACATCATGGAAACCACTCAAACCGAAGCAGGAAATACTGCTCAAACTGTCAATACCACGTCGTCCTTCTGGACTTCACCCTTTGCCTCCTTCCTGAGCTTCATCGGCCTGGGACCAAAGAATCCGCACACGTCGGCTCCTCTGGACTATGTTCGGATCAGGACGGCGGATCTACTGCACTCTGTGGAAACAGATGCGGAAGAAGCGCGCCTCCAAGGTGCGGCGTACGTCGAGCACATCCGCAAAGTTGTGGACACCCGCAACCGGCTCAAAACCAATGCGATCGCAGATGCTCGTCATGTCATCAATCGCTGGGAAGCTCTGGCGGATCAATCCGCTGCACGCATTGCAGCGTTGCCTGCGGATCAGCAGGCTGAGGCGGCTCGGCGTGAGATGCAAGCACTGGTGGCTGCTGTCGAGGTCGACTTCCGCACCCTGGTGCCAGAAGACATCACGCTGATGGCGAACCAGCTCAGCAGCGCCATCCTTGCTGGTGAGGGCGATTCCGCCATCGCTGCCATGGTGAACAACCTCAGCAGAGCCAAGACGAAGAAGACCACCACAGCCTACAAGATGACTGGCGCGGACCCTCTCCTTGAGACGGCCATCCAATCGCAGGTGGCATAGAACGGCAAATCACGGTCCAGGGTTGCCCCTGGACCGTCGATGCTGTTTTTTATCTATCACATCTATTCTTTATACTATAAGTTACTTGAGATCGTTTGTAACTTGCACAAGAATAAAATCATGGATGTAACCAACATACCGAAAACTGGGCCTGCCGCACTTATACACGCCCTTAGTAAACTCAATCTTGATGACTTGGAAGTTCAGCATCGCGATATGATACGCAATGGTCCAAAGTCAAAACGGACCAAAGCAGTGCAGGCTCTTAACGCTATTGAAGGATTGAAGCGGAACAACATCACACCAGACAAGTTGATGATCAAGAATGTTCCAGTCATACCTCCAGTATTCCGACCATTTAGTGTCGTGGGGGATACGTTCATGCCTGGAGATGCGAATGAGCTGTACAAAGATCTATTCCAGTATCGTGATATTTACAAAGATACGAGGGATATGTTTGGTGATGAACATTCAGGAAAAGCCAAGTTGGATTTATATGACACAGTGAAAGCTGTGTATGGTTACGGAGAACCCACATCTCCAAAAACCAAACAACGTGGGGTATCAGGATTCCTGAAACAAGTAACTGGCAGTGGGCCTAAATGGTCATTCTTCCAACGCAAGCTCATATCTAAACCACAAGATTCCGTTGCCCGGGGTACGATTGCAATTGATCCTGAACTTTCCTTAAATGAGATAGGGGTCCCAAAAGATATGGCATGGACGATGTATGCTCCATACATACAACGTCGATTGGTTCAATCAGGGATGAATCCAGGGGATGCATTGCTGCATGTAAAAGATAAAACACCTACAGGCCTCAAAGCTCTTACCATTGAGATGGAGAAGCGTCCTGTAATCTACAGTCGTGCGCCTTCATGGCATAAATTCAATGTGATTGCTGGTCGCCCCAAGTTGGTGGACGGATCTACCATCATGATCAACCCGCTCATCACTGTTGGTATGAATGCTGACTTTGATGGTGACGCGATGAATTTACATGTACCAAGTCAGGATGATGCTGTACAGGAAGCTTGGGATAAATTAATGCCGAGTAAAATGTTGTGGTCTATTAGAGATCAGGATAAAATCATGCCGCAGCCTAAGCAGGAAATGATTCTGGGTCTGTACACCGCCAATCAACGCCCTGCCAAGAAGTCCCATATTTTTGCGTCTGAAGGTGATGCGGTGAAAGCCATCAAGGCAGGTCATATTGATCTATCGGATGAAGTACATATCTTGGATCCAAACTTCATTGCCAATAAACCTGCTCCGACTACGATTGATAATTAGAATTTACTACTCCACCATTTAAGCTAAAATATTCCACACCATGAACGACATCACCGCCAGAATCTGTGCCATAGATGACACTCTTGCCTCTCTCCGAGAGTTTCGGAAAATCGCTTTTCAACCAATGCCGCCTCCGCAAGGGGCAGCTGCTCCAGCACCTCCGCCTCCTGGTGGAGACCCTAACGCCGCCCCACAGGGCGCTCCACCCCCTGGAGCAGACCCAAATGCTGGAGGGGGCGCGGCTCCCCCTCCAGCTCAGGGTGATCCTTCCATGGGGGGCGCACCTCCACCTCCAGGTGGTGATCCTTCTGGCGGAGGCGGTGCTCCACCTCCTGGTGGTAGTGGTTCAGTACCTCCTGAACTGGAACAAGCGATGTCAGATACCATGACAGCCGTGGAACAGATCTCTGGGACTGTACAACAGCATCAGCAGCAAATGATGAGTATGAAACAGGAACTACAAGATTCCCGGGAACAGCTTATCGAGATGCGTACCAAAATGGAAATGCTGGAGAAGAGTGTCAGTCAGTCGACTGAGGCTTATTCTCCACAGCAGGATCCAAGTCAAGCTGGGCAGATGCCTCAGGCTGGCGGCGGTGGTGGTATGCCTGTTGATCCATCCTTAACCATGGGAGCAGGTGTTCCATCTGCTGGAGAACCTGGTATGATGTAATTGTATGAAAATAAGAATACGGGATACTAATGGTAAGACTCATGATCTACCTCCTGATTGGCGTTTCGTAGAAGTATGTGATGACGATGGTAGTATCGGATGCACCCTCTATAAAACTGGAGCTGGAACATTACGTATTATATACCCTGACGACATCAAAGAAGCCAAGAAGTATGAGGAGGCATTTAATGTAAAGTTCTGCAAATCAACAGTTGAGGTTCCTGTAACTATCAATGATCACCGTAACACATTATAGAGATGACGATGTGTCCTATACCAATAGGCATGTTTGGCCATTGAGATCGATTACTGAATCGGATGACGACACTCCCCCTGAAGTGTTTGTTTACCAGAATGTTAAGGACGAATACACAGGTGAACCACTAGGCAGCTTTTTTTTAGATATTGCTACGCCAGATCAGATGACAAGCCTCACCACGAATCATTCAGATGATATGTATCGAACATCTGAAGTAACGTTCAATGTTCGTTCCGAGGATGAAAGGGAAATCATTGCTTCCGACTTGGATGAGAAGATTGTCTTCTTCAATGAAGACATGTTCTTCTTCAAGATTTTCGGTGCAGGAGAAACTGTTAGCGCCGGGGAGGTAGGACCATGATCAGTTTATACCGTTACCCAATGACACGCACGGTTGTGGAAGGTGTGCCGTTTTGGGTGCTCAAGGTTAAGGCCACATCCAATAACCCTGAGATACCTTCCAGCATTTTTGTTTATCATGCGGCAATGAATGATGACCTTTATGAAGGTGATGTATTCGAAGCCATCTGCAGTAATAACCAACTGGATGAATTGCCTGATAAAGAAGCTCTGGCCTCCATTGAGGGTAAAGTGATCCCATATTACCGAAGTGATGAAATTGAGTGTTTAGTAAATACTCCTCGTGATGTAGCTGAATTATGGGCCGACATTGTGGAGGATGTACAGGAATTGAATGACCAATTCCAAGGTGTAACTCTTTTCTTTAACAAGGACCTGTCAGATCAAAATGTTTACCTGACATGTGATGATGTGGGTGTAAAATTGAATCTGGATGGTCAATTACTGTCCTTGTCTGCTAAATGAAATACATATAAATATGAGCACTGCATTTACTCCCCGTTATCTGGCCTGGTTCAATTGGCTTATGCCTATTGAAGGTACTGTTTATGAAGATGATCCGAATGACCCAGGTGGTGCTACCAAATTCGGGATTGATCAACGTTCCCATCCTAAATTAGACATACGCAATCTCACTTTGGACGATGCGCGTCAGATCTATTGGGATGAGACCTGGACTGCTAATTCAGCTGACAGTCTTCCTCCCGGGGTAGGTGAAGTGGTGTGTCGTATTGGTATGAACTGTGGGGAGCGTCTGGCGGTCGAATGGCTGCAGACTCTGATTGGTGTCAAGGTTGATGGATCTCTTGGTCCAAAAACCATTGCAGCTGCCAATGCGGTTGATGCTAAAAAGCTGACCAGTGATCTCATCAATCGTATGGAAACATACTATCGCAATCTTGCAGCAGGTAGCTCCAAACGTGCCCGTTATCTCAAGGGCTGGTTGAATGCCGCTGAAGACCTTCGTCGCTTCGTAAACGCCTAATAAATAAACATCATGCTCAATCCATCCAGAGATTCTGTAATTACATTTGTTGATGCTAGTACAACTGCTTCGTATGTGAGTGATTACTTTCCGAGAGGAGAGTTTATGCTGCACTCCATTCAAATCATCTGTCCTGGTGCAGATGTTCCAGTTGGTATTAATGCTAGCAATGACGGTACTAACTGGGTAAAAGTGGGTAACACCATCACAGGTAATAAAATGGTGATTCTATCAGGGCTGTACCCTTACCTGCAGGTTTACCGGGATGATACTGGTACGGATGAATTCACTGTCACCTGCGTGAGTGGATCTAAGTTCAGTAAATAATATTACATATGAAAGCGATTCAGCTTTTGGTTAATCAGGCTCTACCTGAGGAGTTGCGTAACTATAGTCGTACTATGGACAGTACTTCTATTGGCGCGCTCATGGCTGAAGTCGCTCGTAAACATCCCGAACAGTATGAAGGAGTTGCCAAGACCATTTCAGATTTAGGTCGTAAGGCCAGCTATCTGCAGGGGGAGACCTTGACATTGTCTGATATGGAACCGGTGTTTGATCGCCAGGCTCTGTATGCGACGATGGATAAGGAACTGCAGGAGCTGAAGAAGAACAGTAAGAATGATGAAGAGTTCAAGCAGAAGCGTCTTGGTGTTTGGTCAAAGTATGGTGATATCATCAAAGCTACAACCGTTAAGGAGGCCTTAAAGAGAAATAGCAATCTTGCCTACTCAGTGGTGTCAGGTGCGCGCGGCTCCCCTGATCAGCTAAAAATGATGGTCAGTACCCCGGCATTGTATACCGATTCCAATGACGATATTGTGCCCATTTTTATCAGAAATAGTTTCGGGGATGGTTTACGTCCAGCTGAGTATCTGGCGGGTACTTATGGTGCACGAAAATCAGTTCTGTGTCTGTACGAAGCCACCCTTGTACGTATGGCAGATGGTTCAGCTATGCCCATCAATCAAATTAGGGTCGGAATGATGGTGCTTGGCGCAGACAAGAATGGTAATACATTCCCTGTCAAAGTTACTAACGTCTTTGATCAAGGGATTCAGCCAGTAAATAAGTACATTTTCCGTCGTGGTATTGGTGAAGGAAGACATGAAGTTATTTGTACGCCGAGTCATAAATTTCTTCAAAATGATTATCGCGCTTACCAATCAGCGTATAGTTCCTGGCATAGAAAATATTCTACAGAAAAGCCAGCAACTCAACTTCTCCATAAAATGGAAGTCTATCCTGTGGGAGACAAGCGGCCACGTCAATGTGCAGTTCTTGCTGGACCTATAACTTCATTCGATGGATACGACGAACCTTACGCGCTTTTGCTTGGCATATTAACTGGGGATGGCTGTCTTACAGATAAGAATGTTAGACTACGTCTTTCTTGTGCTGATGAAAGTATGATCGCAGACTTGAGTTCAAGTATTGGGCATTTGAATCTTAAAATAACAGATCAGCGCTGCGCTAATTTCGATTGGGAAATTGTAAGCAAAAATTATTCCGCAGGTATGAATCTAAGTATTCAAACTGGAATACATGGTTTTGTAGCAGGGGCGCGCATGCCTCACAAACAAATCATTGTAGATGAAGGTTTAGCCGGATGCCGTGCAGAAAGTAAATCATTACCTGTAAATATAAATAAATGGTCCAATAAATCAGTATTGGATTATATTGCAGGTCTTATCGCCACAGATGGTTCCATATACTTTGACACTGCTTCAGGAATGCCACGAGTATCTTTCGCTATGACAGCCAAGAATGTTATTTTCGATCTGCACAAACTTCTTCGGCATCGGTTTGGTGTGTACGCTACCGAAATCTCTTTTCGAGATAAGGGTGGTTTTCGAGATAAGAACTCGTTACGTAAAAATCGTTTATGGGAATTCTCAGTAACAACAGATACAAGCATCAAGAGGCTCTTAACAAATATGCCTGCAATACCTGGTGTCAAGGAAGCCTTGAGACAAAAGGCATTAACTTTTAAACTCAAGCAGGAAAACCCATATCCAAAAGCCAAGCTTGAATTCATTACGGACATGGGAATGCTTCCTTGTTATGACATAGAAGTGGATCATCCAGATCACTTATTCGTTCTAGACGTAGGAATTATATCTAGCAACTCTACAAAAAGAGCAACGGCCAGGGGTGGGGACTTAGCAAAACAAGCCGTTCAATCTGCTGTTAACATCATTGTGACCACCAGGGATTGTGGGGTCAAAAATGGTATTGATCTGGATATTGATGACTCCAGTTTGAGGAACCGTATTTTAGGTAAGGCTCAAGGAGACCTACCAGCTGGTACTGTTTTGGATAAACAGGCCATTGCCAGACTGCGTAGCAAAGGAATCAAACATGTTATCGCACGTTCTGTACTTACATGTCAGGCCAAGAATGGTGTCTGTGCTAAATGTGTGGGCCTGAACCCCAAAGGAGAATATGAAGACATTGGTTCTGCCATTGGTGTTACTTCCGCCCAGGCCATAGGTGAACCTATTACACAATCTGCTCTAAATACCAAACATCAAGGTGGTGTAGCTACTGGTAAGAAAGTGTATTCAGGTTTTGATGTCATCAATCGCTTTGTTCAGACCCCTGAAGTATTCCCTGATAGAGCTGTAGTGGCGGAACAGGATGGTAAAATTGACAAGATCGCGGAAGCGCCTCAAGGAGGTTTCTATGTCAACGTCAATGCACAGAAACATTACGTACCACCTGGTTATCCGTTAAACGTTAAAGTTGGTGACTCGATTGAAGCTGGGGAACCTTTATCAGAAGGTCTCATCTCTCCCGGGGATATTGTTCGGTTACGTGGTGTTGGTGAAGGTCGTAAATACTATGCAGATCGTCTGAAGCAGATCCTGGATGACTCAGGTATGAAGGCTGATCGACGTAATACCGAGATGCTTGCGCGTGCCGCACTGGACCATGTGCGTGTGCTGGATGCAGAACCGGAAGATAATTACTTACCGGATGACATCGTTAGCTACAACTACATGGCGCAGAATTACACACCACCAGAAGACACCAAAGCATTAACTCCTTCCAATGCTGTTGGTAAGTATCTTCAGGCCCCAATTCTGCACTACACCATTGGCACACGAATCACTCCAAAGATTGCCAAGCATATTGAGTCAGTAGATCCAAACCCAGTGCATGTCAGTGGTACTGGTCCTCAGTTCGAGCCTGATATGATACGTCTTCGTACAGCGGCACACTCCAGCCGTGACTGGCTTGCGTCTATGCATACAAGTTATTTAAAATCTCAGATTGCAGAAAGCGCCACTCGCGGCGACGATACTAATGTTCGGGAAAATACTCACTTTGCTCCAAGGTTAGCCATTGGAGAAGGCTTTGGCACAAACATCAAAACCACAGGTAAATTCTGATGGAATACTCGCAAACATCCCTCGCTTTCAGGACTTACAATCAGAGTAATGGTATGGAGAAATCTGCCATGTTGGCTGGCGGTATGCAGCTAGGTAAATCATTACTTGGTGGGATGTGGGGCGCAGGAAAAACCATCGCACAAAATCCAGGTTCATTCTTGGGCGGTCTTGGTCGGCGCACAGCTGATTCTCTTTCCCGTACTATGGATGGAGGTAAACGTTTCGTGGGAGCTTTGGCTCCATCTACCAGAAATGGTATGCAGCGTGCAGGAGATGCTATGCTGACAACTCGCCAGAACTTTTCTGGTGGCATGTCAAGTTATGGTAGCAGCTCTCTACCTGGCAACTTTGTTAACGATAAATTACATATACGTGACTTCTTTCGCAATGGGGGCACCTCCCCTGTCAATGCTTCTGATGGATACAAAGCCTGGATGCAGGGTTTGAACCCATACCAGACAAGTAGGCTCATGGCACAGGTGGGCAAACCAGTTAACAGAGCCACCAAAGCGTACGCAAGAGATGTATATGCACCACAGCTGCGGAACCTTGGAGGTCAAGGGACACAAGCATTCAATAACATGTATAAGACCTTCGGCAAGGCACCTGTCAGCCAGGCTGCGCATCAAGCTGAAGTGTATGGTAATCAGTTGGGCAACTTTGTCGGTCCTGCAGCTATCACAGCCCCGTTAGTATTTGCCCCATACACAATGGCTGGTTGGGCAGGTGCAGCTTCTGCAGGTAATG
>Ga0214192_1000592_pt1 | contig 22122 bp, 17 predicted proteins | sample TroBogEpilimnion_44_FD_153030 | JGI IMG/M metagenome (GOLD analysis project Ga0214192, IMG submission 153030) | Freshwater microbial communities from Trout Bog Lake, WI - 29JUL2008 epilimnion | ecosystem: Environmental > Aquatic > Freshwater > Lake > Epilimnion/Euphotic zone | place: Trout Bog... | reverse complement strand
CGTCTTGCCGTGATCGATGTGCCCGATCGTCCCGATATTGATGTGCGGCTTACTGCGGTCAAATTTCTCTTTCGCCATGTTCGTCCTTTAGAAAGTCAAAACCCGCTCCGCCCGCACCTGCATTTCCGTCGGCGACCGTTGCGGCGAAACCACTGAACCTGATAATCCAACCAACCCGTATAATCCAGCCAACCCGTATAATCCAGCCCACCCGGTGCGAAAGCTCATCGCCTTGCACGTTTTTGGCTTTGCACGTTTTTGCACGTTCGAAGCCAATTTTCGCCCGGCCGGAGCCCGACGTCATTTTGCACATTCGAACCCAAACCAGACCCACCGGCAACCCAGACCACTGATTGCATGCGATTTGCACGTTCGAAGCCAAATTCGCCCGGGCGATTCGCAACCGAACCCGGGGAAATCGCCCGGGATGAAAAACTGGAGCCGTTGACCAGGATTGAACTGGTGACCTCGTCCTTACCAAGGACGCGCTCTACCAACTGAGCTACAACGGCCCTCGAATGGCCGGCCGACTACAAACGGCCAACCCTTAACCCGCGCCGGGGGACAGCAGACCCCGGTTTAAAACTGGTGGACAGGGGAGGATTCGAACCTCCGTAGCTCGCAAGGAGCGACAGATTTACAGTCTGTTGCCATTAGCCGCTCGGCCACCTGTCCAAACTGGTGGCTAAATTTAATTTTAAGGGAACTTGCGAATGACCGAAAGTCTGCCCCAGCCGAATATCCGATTTTATCACAACCCCGAGTGAAACCGAATTTTCGCCGCGCGAGGTGTTCTGTATCAGGCGACTTTGAGGATCTCAACATGAGAAGGCGCAGGGATTGGATCGCCATCTTTGCGCATGGAGCGCAGATGAATGGAGATTGCCTCGGTGATGCGCCGACGGGTGATCCCGAGCGTACGGCCGGTGGCGATGTACCCCGGCAGATCCGGGACGTAGGCCCCATAACCGTTTGCTGACTTTTCGGAAGATAACGGGATATCCGGACTCGTTCATTTCAAGCTTGCCTGTTTCGGTATGGACTTGAGCGTTCCGGCCGGAACATCGCCCGAAGGGTGCCCGTTCACGGTGGCCTCGCCTGGTTTCATGCGGTGAATGAATTGGCGATGACTGCCTTCCGTGTTCTTCAGGACCCAGCCGTCTTTGGCCAGCACAGCCCTCTTTGGCCAGCACAGCCCTCTTTGGCCAGCACAGCCCTCTTTGGCCAGCAGCTTCAGGAGATCGCGTTTGTCGCAGCGGGGATGCGCGGCGGCTACGGCTTCGGCGCGATGGATTCCCACTTCGTCGCCGCCTGCTTCAGCGCGGGGTGAGTGACGAAGAGGTGCCAGATGACCGCCTGGAACGCCTCGCTGAGCGGCGTGACGTGGGCCGGATTCACGGTGGGGACGATGACCGCCGCGTCGGCGACCTTCGCGGTGTAGCCGCCGTTGCGGCCGACGATGCCGACGACTTTCGCGCCGACTTCCTTCGCCAGCTGCAGCGCGGTGACGAGGTTGGGGCTGACGTTGTTTTCGAGGTCGCCGCCGCCGACTGAGAAGACCATGACGACGTCGCGCGAGGCGATGTTGCTGATCTTCAGCCAGCCGGAAAAGATGGTGGCCCAGCCTTCGTCGTTGGCGCGCGCGGTGAGTTCGGAGACGTTGTCGGTGGGTGCGTAGGTTTCGATGCCGCAGAGTTTGCGGAAATCGTTGACGGCGTGCGAGGCATTGCCGGCGCTGCCGCCGACGCCGAGGATGAAGAGGCGTCCGCCGGTGTCGCGCAGAGAGGCGAGGATGGCGACGGCGCGATCGATGGCGTCGCGGTCGAGACCATCGACGACCTGTTTGACTTCATCGAGAAACAGGGACGTGAAACTCATGATTGTTCTCCTGCGGTGCGGGTGAGGAAGGCTTCGAGTTCGGCGATGCCGGAAAAGGAACCGATTTCGTAAAAGCGCTGGTGGACTTCAAAGGCCGCGAGCTGACCTTCGGCGAGAAGGCCGCTGTAGAGAGTGGCGAGGTCGCCGGGCTGATCGGCGGGCAGGCGATCGAGAGCAGAGGCGCGGAGCGCGCCGAGGCCGTAGTCGATGTGCTGCATGGCCGGAGAGCGATCGGTCTTGGAGTATTTCACGATGCGGCCGTTCTCAAAAATAACATTGCTGGTGTCGAACTGGCCGTGGTTGCGGTAGACGGTCATGAGGGCGAGCTGGCCGCTGGCGAGGAAGGATTGTTCGACGGCGCGATAGTCGCAGTCGAGCCAGGAGTCGCCGTAGATGACGAGGAAGGCGTCGCCGAGCAGAGGGGCGGCGCGGCGGAGAGCGCCACCGGTGCCGAGGAGTTTGTCGCCATCGAAGCTATATTCGACGCGGAGACCGAAGGCGGAGCCGTCGCCGGCGAAGTCGCGGATCATTTCGCCGAGGAAGCCGGCGCAGAGAACGACGCGGGTGGCGCCCTGGCGGCGCAGCATGCGGAGCTGATGGGCGATGAAGGGCTCGCCGTGGATGGGGATGAGCGATTTCGGAATGGTTGCGGTGACGGGGCGGAGGCGCGTGGCGAGACCGCCGGCGAGGATGGCGACGGGAAGCGAAAGGTCGGCCATGGCGAGTTACGAGATGGCGACGACGGCGCTGCCCTGGAAGTCGAAACGGAAGCGGACTTCGCGGAGGCCGGTTGGGGCCATGGCGTGGCGGAGGCGCGTTTTGTCTTCGGTGTAGAGCATGAGGAAGCCGCCGCCGCCGGCGCCGATGAGTTTGCCGCCGAGGGCGCCGTTGCGGCGGGCGAGTTCGTAGTGCTCGTCGATGGCGGAAGAGCTCATGCCGGCCGAGCGTTTGCGTTTGTTTTCCCAGTGGACGTGCATGAGGTCGGCGAACTGGCGGAGGTCGCCGGCTTCCATGGCCTTTTTGCCGGCGTAGCCGAGTTCCTTGACGAAGTGGAGATTGCGGATCATGTCGTCGTCGGACTTTTTGGTGCGGTCGTCCTGATCCCTGAGGATGGAGCTGGCCGAGCGGGTGACGCCGGTGTAGAAGAAGACGAGGTTGTCTTCGAGATCGTTGCGGGTGGTGCTGGAGAGTTCAAGCGGGCGGGCTTCGACGGTGCCGTCCTTATCGATCGTGAAACAGGTGAGGCCGCCGTAGGAGGCGATGTACTGGTCCTGCTTGCCGACGGGCTCTTTGAGGAGATCGATTTCGATGTGGCAGGCCTGTTCTGCGAGTGCGCCGGGGTCGATGTAGTTGCGCTTCAGGGTGTGGAGAGCGCGGAGCAGGGCGACGGTGAAACTGCCGGAGGAGCCGAGGCCGGTGCCGGCGGGGATGTCGGAGAGGCTGGTGATTTCGAGGTGCGGCGTGGGAAGGGGAACGAGCTTGAGCGCTTCGCGGACGATGGGGTGCTGGATCTGGTCGACGGTGCTGACCGCTTCGAGCTTCGAATACTTCACGATGATCTGCTGCTGGAAGGTTTCGTGAAGGGTGATGAAGACGTGCTTATCGATGGCGCCGGCGATGAGGAAGCCGCCGTGATCGCGATAGTACGAAGGCAGGTCGGTGCCACCGCCGCCGAGGGAGACGCGGAGTGGAGCGCGGCAGATGATCAACGGGGATTCTCCTTGTAGACGGATTCGATGACGCGGAGGGCGGCCTGGGCGTCGGCGACGCCGGGGTTGGGGTCGCGGCCGAGGCGGATGTCTTCGAGAAAGGCCTGAAATTCGAGGTCCCAGGAGTTGTCGCCCATCGGGTATTCCCAGGCGAAGGTTTCGGGCGGGCCCATTTCGGGGGACATTTTGTAGAAAGTGACGCGTTCGGTGCCGTAGCTGCCGCCGAGGCCGGAGATTTCGAGTTTGCCGACGCGGCCGTAGATTTCGAAGGAGAAGAGGTTCTTCCATTCGGTCCAGGTGGCGTGGAGAAAGGCAGTCTGGCCGGCGGCGGTCTCAAGCAGGAGGAAGCCGTTGTCTTCGACGGGCATGTCCCAGAAGTAGGTGGCGATGGAGCCCTGGATGCGGGTGAAGTCGGCGCCGAGATACCAGCGGGCGAGATCGATGAGATGGCAGCCCTGGTCGACGAGTTCGCCGCCGCCGGATTTTTCGGGGATGGAGCGCCACTCTTTGTCGTAACCGATGCGGCCGCCGTGGCCGTAGCGGCCGCGGACGAACATAAGCGGACCGAGGCTGCCATCGGCAACGAGTTCGTGCGCCTTTTGCAGCGCGCGGTGGAAGCGGTGATTGAAGCCGACGCGAACGCGGGCGCCGGTTTGGGCGGCTGCGGCGGCAAGCGGATCGAGTTCGGCGGCGCGGCGTGCGCCGGGCTTTTCGATCAGGACGTGTTTGCCGTTGGCTGCCGCGGCGGCGCCGATGACGGGGAGCAGATCGTGGGTGGTGGCGACGAGGACGATGTCGACGGCGGGATCGGAGACGGCGTTCTGCCAGTTCGTGGTGACGCGCGCGCCGTGCGGGCGGGCGAGGCTGGCGGCGCGGTCTTCGACGGCGTCGCAGCAGACGGCGAGGCGCGCGGGGCCGAGGGCTTTGGCGCGCTTCTGGCCGATGAGTCCGCAGCCGACGATGGCGACGGAGGGGGCGGCGAGGTTCACGATTTACTCCAGTTCAGGCCGCGATCTTCGGGGACGATGCGGCGGAGCGTGTAGATGTCGGAGGAGCGAAGTTCAGCGGCGTGGAGGGGAAGATCGGCCCATGGATCCCAGGCGGCGCTGATGAGCTTGCCGGTGACTTCTTTGCCGGCGTCCGAGGCGAGAAGAACGGCGAGGGCGGCGGGCCTTTCGGGATCGGTGCCGCCCTGTTCGAGGACCTCGCGTGCTTTGCGGAATTCGCCGGAGCCGCTGCGGGATTCGCCCTGCTCGACGAGGTCCTCCGTCATGCGGCTGCGCATGATGCCGGGGGCGATGGCGTTGACGCGAACACCGAGCGGAGCGGCTTCCACGGCGAGAGTTTCGCTGAACCGGACCAGCGCGGCTTTGGCTGCTCCGTACGAGGTGAAGTTGGGGCGCGGCGAGGTGGCGCCGCCGCCCGAAAGATTGATAATAGACGCGCCTTTCGGACTCCTGGCGAGAAGAGGCATCAAATCGCGGCAGAGGCGGGCGGGCACGAGGAAGTTGATGCGGAAGGCGGCTTCCCAGGCATCGGAATTGTTTTCCCAGGCGGGGCCGGCGGGGCCGAGAAGAGCGGCGTTGTTGATGAGAATATCGATGGCGGCGAAGTTGCGACGGGTGTGTTCGACGAGCGCGGCGGGGCCATCGGGAGCGCCGAGATCGCAGACGAACGTGGTGACGGAAGCGTCGCCGGCCGGGGTGAGCGACTCGGCGAGGCGGCGCAGTTTCGCTTCATCGCGAGCGGTGAGGAGGAGGCTGGCGCCTTCGCTGCAAAATGCGCGGGCGAGGGCGACGCCGAGTTCGCCGGTCGCGCCCGTAATGAGTGCGCGTGAGCCGCTGAGCTTGCCGGCCATGCGGTTAGCTGCGCTCCAGCACGGAAGGATTGGCGCGGAGGTATTCGACGGTGCGAACGACGCCTTCGCGGATGGTGAGGGAGGGCTGCCAGCCGAGGGAGCGGATCTTCGAGCAGTCGAGAAAGATGAAGGGATTGTCGCCGATCCAGCCGCGGTCGCCGCCGGTGTAGGTGCGGTCGGGAGTGAGGCCGAGCGTGGCGGTGATCCAGCCGATGGAGTCGTTGACCTGGCAATATTCGTTGGTGCCGAGGTTATAAATGTTGACGAGGCCGGTGCTTTTTTCGACGGCGGTCATGATGGCGCGAACGCAGTCGCCGACGTAGAGATAAGACTTGCGGGCGGTGCCGTCGCCGAGCACACGGAGCGAAGCGGGGTGTTCGCGGAGTTGCTTATAGAAATCGAAAACGTGGCCGTGGGTGTAGCGTTCGCCGAGGATGGAGACGAAACGGAAGATGAAGGCGCGGATGCCGAAGGCTTCGGCATAGGCGGAGATCATGCCCTCGGCGGCGACTTTGGAGGCGCCATAGAGCGAGGTCTGGACGGGGAATGGGGCGTCTTCCGGAGTGGGTATGACGGGACATTCTCCGTAGACGGAACCGGTGGAGGAGAAGGCGATTTGCTTCACGCCGTTGACACGCGTGGCTTCGAGAACGCGCTGGGTAACGATGGCGTTTTGTTCGAGGTCGCGCGCCGGGTGGTCCGGGCCGAAACGCACGTCGGCATTGGCGGCGAGGTGAACGATGAGATCCTGGCCGGCGAAGGCGGACTGCCAGGCGGTGCCCGTCAGCAGGTCGTCGGTAACGAGGAGAAAGCCGGGGTTGCGGAGGGCTGCATCGAGGAAATCGAGGCGGCCGGTGGAAAGGTTGTCGACGCCGGTGACGTTGTGGCCGAGGGAGAGGAGATAGTCGGCGAGGTTACTGCCGATGAAACCGGCGGCACCAGTAATGAGAACGTTCAAACCGTGAACCCCGCGGCCTGAGCGTCGTTGGCGAACATTTTCACGGTGTCGAGCGAGAGCGTGCCGTGGTCGGTGCCGGCGAGCGAGAGGGCTTTGCCGAGGATGTCGTGCGGCACAGTGACGATGTGGCAGCCGCTGCGGGCGGCCTGAAAGATGTTGAGGACTTCGCGGACGCTGGCCCAGAGGAGCTCGGCCTTCGGGCGGCGGGCGGCGAGGGCGACGGCTTCGCGCATCATGGGTTCGGGGTCGTGGCCGGTATCGGCAATGCGGCCGGCGAAGACGGAGATGACGGCGGGCACGGCGGGATCGAGCGCGTCAACGACTTCTTCAACCTGACGCAGGGTGAGCAGCGCGGTGACATTGAGGCGGACGCCTTCGGCCGAAAGTTCGCGCACGATGGAGGTGGAGGATTCGCCCTTCGTGTTGGTGACGGGGATTTTGACGTAGACGTTTTCCTGCCAGGAGGAGATTTTGCGGGCCTGGCGTTTCATTTCATCGAAGTCGTCGGAGAAGACTTCGAAGGAGATGGGTTTGGATTTGATAGCGGAGAGGACGTCGAGCGCGAAGGCTTCGTAGTCGGTGATGCCGGCCTTGCGCATCAGGGTGGGATTGGTGGTGAGTCCGCTGATGAGGGGGTTGTCGTTGAGGCGGATCATGCCGGCGCGATCGGCGCCATCGGCAAAGATGCGGATCGGGAGCTGCTGGAGGATCGAATCAGGGCTGGACATGGGCTCTCTTTCTTATACTCGATTCGACGCGAGGATGACAGGTGGGCGTGAAACAATCCATTGCGCGGCCTCCAGCAGGGTGGAGACGGTGTGGACGGGCCGGGCGCGGAGGGATTCGGCGTAACCGTAGTCGATGAAAACGGTCTGGCAGCCGGCGGCGTGGCCGCAATCGATGTCGCGCCAGCGATCGCCGACCATGAAGCTGGCAGCGAGGTCGATGTGGCATTCGGTGGCGGCGCGGAGGAGCATGCCGGGCGCGGGCTTGCGGAAGTCGGAGGGGGTGTCGCCGGCGTCCCAGGAGACTTCGATGCGGTCGAGAGGAAGTTCGCGGAGCAGGAGAGCGTGCATGGCTTCGACGGTTTCGCGGGACTGGGTGCCGCGGCCGACGTCGGGCTGATTGGTGGCGACGACGAGGAGAAAGCCGTGCTCGCGCAACAGGCGGCAGGCTTCGGGGACGCCGGGGAGGATGACGAAATCGGCGAGCGCCTGGGGCGGAAACGGTTTGCCGGCGCGCACTTCGGCACGGTTCAGCACGCCATCGCGATCGAGGAAAACGGCGCGGCGCGGCGCGGCGGCAGATGGGTGAAGGGGCCCGTTCAAGTCACTTACGATTGTCGCCTGGAGGCGTTCGCCGGTGACGCCGGTGGCGGGGCAAGAGAGCGGATGACGTCGGCAAACTTCGCCATCATATTGGCGCGGGAGAACTGAGCGGCGCGGGCGAGGCCGCGGGCGGCGAGATCGCGGCGGAGTGGTTCGCTGCCGAGAACCGAGGCGAGAGCGGCGGCCATGGCGTCGACGCTGAAGGGATCGACCAGAAGGCCGGCGTCGCCTGCGACTTCGGCGACGGCGCTGATGTTCGAGGTCAGGACGGGGCAGCCGAAGGCCATGGCTTCGAGGACGGGGAGGCCGAAGGTTTCGTCGAGGGTCGGCATGGCCATGAGTTGCGCGCCGCGGTAGAGGGGAGCGACGGCCTCCTGCGGGATGCGGCCGGCGAGCACGACCTTCGATGCGATGCCGAAGCGGGCGGCGATGGCGGCCAGGGCGTCGCGGCCGAGTTCGGGGGAATCGGCGCCGGCGATGAGGAGCCGGTGGTCGGGGAAGTCGTGATGGATTCGGGCGAAGGCTTCGATGAGGCGCGCGTGGTTCTTATAGGGGTAAATGGCCGAGAGATAGAAGATGTAGGGAAAATCGCCGCCGAGGATGCGGCGGACCAGATCGGCGTCACCGGGCTGGTGGCCGGGCTGGAAGACGTCGTGGAGGCAGTGGTGGATGACGCGGATTTTGGCGGGATCGACGCGGAAACGCTTCAGCACTTCCTGGCGGGAGGCTTCGGAGAGCTGGATGACGGCGCCGGCGGTGCGCATGCCGAGCGGTACGAAGGTGGTGAGGTAGGCGCGGCGGGCGAAGCTGTAGACGTCCGGGTGCGTAAAGTACTGCAGGGACTGGACGATCTGGATGGTGGGACAGGGGGCGCGAAGAGGAACGGTGTTGTTGGTACCGAGCCAGACGTCGACCTTGTGGTGGCGCATGAGGCCGGGGAGAGTGGTCTGCTCGTACCAGGCGCGGGCCGGACGCCAGGTGGGGACGTTGCCGCAATCGACCACTTCGATGGAGCCGCCGGAGGGTAGGTTAAAGGCGGGCGACCAGTTCGGGGTGAAGAGTTTGACGTGAACGTCGGGAAGGACGAGCGGGAGGTGGGTGACCAGGTCCTGCAGGTAGGTGCGCATGCCCCCGATGCAGCCCGCGCCGGTGGATTCGCCGGGCGAGATGTTGTCCAGACCAAGAATCACTTTGCCAAACATAACATGGGGGATTTGCAGACAGGCCGGGAAAGGCGGCGGGGGGAAGGGGTGGAGCCCGGTGCCGGGATTGAACCAGCGACATCCAGTTTACAAAACTGGCGCTCTACCAACTGAGCTAACCGGGCGTCGTGGAGGGCGACGATCAATGTGATTTTAGCAAAAAGAGCGTATAGGGCGATAGTTGGGGCAACAGGGCCGGGTGGCGCGAGGAGCGGGGGAGGCGAGCGCACGCCTGGGGATGCGGTTGTGCGAATGGCTGGATGGGGGAGCTAAAGTTTGGGCGGGGGCCTGCCGATAAGAGGGCATGCAATGTCCCCGATGCGCGTGCCGTCATCTGATGATCCGTCAGGATACAGGCGTGGAGAAGTTCATGATCTTTTTCACCGGCCTGCGGAAGTACCGGTGCCTTGGCTGCGAGGAGTCGTTTCGGGCGCCGGATCGGAGAAGAGCCCCGCGAGCCGACGCGGGGGCGGTCCAGAAGCAGATGGGTTCTACCGCGACCAGCCGACCCGGCTAAGGCGACCAGCCGACTTGGCTAAGGCGACCAGCCGATCGGGCTAAGGCGACCAGCCGACTTGGCTGAGGCGACCAGCCGACCCGGCTGAGGCGACCAGCCGACCCGGCTGAGGCGACCAGCCGATCGGGCTAAGGCGACCATCCGACTTGGCGAAGCGGAATGGCGACAATCAACAAAAAAGCGGGCGACCTTCACAGGCCGCCCGCTTTTTATTTTGTGTGGCGTCGAACTATTCGGCCAGCGTCTCTTCCGGACCGAGGTCTTCGCTGAGCCCGCCAGTGTACTGCAGACGGGCTTCGTCTTCGTATCCGGCCAGCGCATCGAGCGACGGTTCGGGGAGCGGCTCTTCCACCACATCCTCGCCGGCGATCTTGGTACGGCGGTAGAATTCCATGCCGGTACCGGCAGGAACCAGACGGCCCATGATGACGTTTTCCTTCAGGCCGCGCAGGTAGTCGACCTTGCCGTTGATGGCGGCTTCGGTGAGGACGCGGGTCGTTTCCTGGAAGGAAGCGGCCGAGATGAACGAATCGGTGGCGAGCGAAGCCTTGGTGATGCCGAGCAGCACGGCCTTGCCCTGCGCCGGACGCCCGCCAGCCTCTTCCACGCGGAGGTTTTCTTCGCGGAATTTGAACTTATCCACGACTTCTTCGGGCAGGAATTCGGTGTCGCCGATATCTTCCACGCGCACCCAGCGCATCATCTGACGGGAGATGACTTCGAGGTGCTTGTCGTTGATATTGACGCCCTGCAGGCGGTAGACTTCCTGGATTTCGTTGACGAGGTACTTCTGGAGTTCCTTTTCGCCGCGGACATCGAGGATGTCGTGCGGGTTGCGGGGACCATCCATCAGCGGATCGCCGGCGGAAACGCGCTCGCCTTCCTGAACGTTGATATGAACGCCGCGGGGCAGAGAGTATTCGCGCTCTTCGCCCGAATCGTCCACGATGTAGATACGGCGGAGGCCCTTGGAAAGCTCACCGTAGCGCACCACGCCGTTGATTTCGGCCATGATGGCGGCTTCGCGGGGCTTGCGGGCTTCGAACAGTTCGACGACGCGCGGCAGACCGCCGGTGATGTCTTTGGTCTTAGTGGTTTCGCGGGGGATCTTGGCCAGAACGTCGCCGGCGTGGACCTCTTCGCCGTCATGCACCATGAGGTGGGCATGAGTCGGCATGAGGTACTTGCGGGAGCCGCCCGGTTTTTTGATCTGCAGCATGGGCTGGCGCTTTTCGTCGGGTGAATCGGTGACGACGAGCTGCGACATGCCGGTGACTTCGTCGACCTGCTCGGCGAGCGTGATGCCCTCCTGCAGATCCTTGAAGTGCACAACACCGGAAAGTTCGGTGAGGATGGAGAACGTATAGGGATCCCATTCGAGCAGGATCTGGTTGGCCTTGACGGGTTCGCCATCGGCCACCGTGATGCGGGCGCCGTAAACGACCGGGTAGCGTTCTTTTTCACGCTGCTTGTCGTCGAGGATGGCCACGATGCCGTTGCGGTTCATGGCAACGATTTCGCCCTTTTCGTTCTTGACCCACTGAACGTTGATGTACTTAGCGAAACCGTCGGTCTTGGCGTCCTGCTTGGACTGTTCGGAAACCCTGGTCGCGGTACCGCCGATGTGGAAGGTACGCATGGTGAGCTGCGTGCCGGGTTCGCCGATGGACTGCGCCGCGATGACGCCGACCGCTTCGCCGCGTTCGACGAGGCGTCCGGTGGCGAGGTTGCGTCCGTAGCACTGGACGCAGACGCCGCGCTTGGATTCGCAGGTCAGCACGGAGCGGATCTTGACGCGCTCGATGCCGGCGGCCTGAATCGCAGCCGCAAGCGCCTCGGTGATTTCGTTATTGACGGCGACGATGACGTTGCCTTCGTAGTCGCGCTGATCTTCGAGAGCGACGCGGCCGACGATACGGTCACGCAGCGGTTCGATGATTTCGCCCGATTCGATGATCGGTTCGACGACGATGCCTTCGGTGGTGCCGCAATCCTGTTCGGTGATGATGACGTCCTGCGCCACGTCGACGAGGCGGCGGGTGAGGTAGCCGGAGTCGGCCGTCTTGAGCGCGGTATCGGCCAGACCTTTACGCGCACCGTGCGTCGAGATGAAGTACTGCAGCACGTTGAGGCCTTCACGGAAGTTGGCCGTGATGGGCGTTTCGATGATTTCGCCGGAGGGCTTGGCCATGAGACCGCGCATACCGGAGAGCTGGCGGATCTGCTGTTTGGAACCGCGGGCGCCGGAGTCGGCCATGATGTAAATCGGGTTGAGGTAGCGGCCCGTACGGTCGTCCTCTTCCATGGCGCTGAACATTTCGTCGGAAACCTTTTCGGTCACACGCGACCAGATTTCGATGATCTTGTTGTAGCGCTCGCCGTGGGTGATGGCACCGTCCTGATACTGATTTTCGACGGCCACGACTTCTTTTTCGGCGTTGGAGACCAGTTCCTTCTTTTCACCGGGGACGACCATGTCGTCAACGCCGATGGAGATGCCGGCCCGCGTTGCGTAGAGGAAGCCGAGGTTTTTGACTTCATCCAGCATGCCGACAGTGACCTGCAGACCGAACTTCAGGTAGCAGTAGTGCACCAGCTGGGCGAGGCCCTTCTTCTTCAGCAGACCGTTGATAAACGGCATGTCTTCCGGAAGATGGTCGTTGAGAATGACGCGGCCGACCGTGGTGTCCATGTACTGCTTCACATACTCGATGGGCTCGGTATGCATGACGTTCTGGTTGTCGAACGCCTTGGACAGATCGATGACCTTGCCGGTGTACCGCAGCTTGATGGGCGTGAGGGTTTCGACCTCTTCCATTTCGAGCGCGATGAGCACGTCGTCGGTGGAAGCGAAGGTGCGGCCTTCACCCTTGGCGCCGGGGCGCATCTTGGTGAGGTAGTAGCAGCCGAGCACCATGTCCTGGGTGGGGATGGTGATGGGGCCGCCATGGGCAGGCGACAGAATGTTATTGGACGCGAGCATGAGCGTCGCGGCCTCGATCTGCGCTTCGGGCGAAAGCGGGATGTGGACGGCCATCTGGTCGCCGTCGAAGTCGGCGTTGAAGGCGGTACAGACGAGCGGGTGAATCTTGAGCGCCTTGCCTTCGACGAGCACCGGTTCAAAGGCCTGAATGCCGAGGCGGTGCAGGGTGGGAGCGCGGTTCAGCATGATCGGGTGATCCTTGATCACCTCTTCGAGGATGTCCCACACGACGGGATCCTGCTGCTCGACGAGTTCCTTGGCCTGTTTGATGGTGGTGCAGTGGCCGCGCTGTTCGAGGCGATGGTAGATGAACGGCTTGAAAAGTTCGAGCGCCATCTTCTTGGGCAGACCGCACTGGTGCAGTTTGAGGTCGGGACCGACGACGATGACGGAACGGCCGGAGTAGTCGACGCGCTTACCGAGCAGGTTCTGACGGAAGCGGCCCTGCTTGCCTTTGAGCGTATCGGAGAGGGACTTGAGCGGGCGGTTGTTGGCGCCGCGCAGCACGCGGCCGCGGCGGCCGTTGTCGAACAGCGCATCGACGGCTTCCTGGAGCATGCGCTTTTCGTTGCGGACGATGACGTCCGGCGCGTGCAGCTCCATGAGCTTCTTGAGGCGGTTGTTGCGGTTGATGACGCGGCGATAAAGATCGTTGAGATCGGAGGTGGCGAAGCGGCCGCCATCGAGCGGCACGAGCGGACGCAGTTCCGGCGGGATGACGGGGAGCACGTCGAGGATCATCCACTCCGGCTTGTTGCCCGACTTGCGGAAGCTTTCCACCACGCGCAGGCGCTTGGCGTACTTCAGCTTCTTCTGCTGCGAGGTTTCGGTCTTCATGCTCTCGCGAATGATTTCGGAGAGGGATTCGACGTCGACCTTGCGGAGGAGTTCCTTAATGCCTTCGGCGCCCATCATGGCGACGAACTGGCCGGGGTATTCGGCTTCGAGCTGGCGCTTTCTTTCGTCCGAGATGACTTCGCTCATCGCGAGATCCGGCACTTCGCCGGCATCCACGACAACGTAGGCTTCGAAGTAGAGAACGCGTTCGAGTTCGCGCAGCGTGATGTCGAGCAGGTGGCCGATGCGCGACGGGAGGCCCTTGAAGAACCAGACGTGCGAGCAGGGGCTGGCAAGCTCGATGTGGCCGAGCCGTTCGCGGCGGACGCGGGCGAGCGTAACTTCGACGCCGCACTTGTCGCAGATGACGCCGCGGTGCTTCATGCGCTTGTACTTGCCGCAGAGGCATTCCCAGTCGGTTACGGGACCAAAGATGCGGGCGCAGAACAGGCCGTCGCGCTCCGGCTTGAAGGTCCGGTAGTTGATGGTTTCCGGTTTGGTGACTTCGCCGTGGCTCCAGCTGCGGATTTTCTCGGGCGAGGCCAGAGAGATCCGGATAGAGTCAAAGTCGGCAATCAGATTCGAACGATCGTATGGAGAGGACCGCATTTTTGCTCCCGATTCTTTTCAACCAAACTACAAAGCGGCGCGGATTTTACCCCGCGCCACGGGGATCACGAAAAAGCCTGAGTACTAATCCGCGGCCAGCGCCGTGTCTTCGGGCGCTTCGCGGAATTTCTTCATCAGTTCGACGTCGAGACAGAGGGACTGCAGTTCGCGAATCAGCACGTTGAACGATTCCGGCACGCCGGGTTCGATGGCTGCTTCGCCCTTCACAATTGCCTCGTAAATCTTGGCTCGACCGTAAACGTCGTCCGACTTGGCCGTCAGCAGTTCCTGCAGGATGTAAGCTGCGCCATAAGCTTCAAGGGCCCAGACTTCCATTTCGCCGAAGCGCTGTCCGCCGAACTGCGCCTTGCCGCCGAGCGGCTGCTGCGTGATCAGCGAGTACGGCCCGATGGAGCGGGCGTGGATCTTGTCGTCGACCAGGTGCGAGAGCTTCAGCATGTAGATGTAGCCCACCGTCACCGGCTGTTCGAAAGACTGGCCGGTCATGCCGTCGAAGAGGCGCGTCTTGCCGGAGGTCGGCAGGCCCGCTTTCGTGAGCATTTCCTTGATGCCTTTTTCGGTGGCGCCGTCGAAGACCGGGGTGGCGAACTGCACGCCGAGGGCCTTGGCTGCCCAGCCGAGGTGGGTTTCGAGAATCTGACCCACGTTCATACGGGAAGGCACGCCGAGCGGGTTGAGCACGATTTCCACCGGCGTTCCGTCCGGCAGATACGGCATATCTTCTTCGGGAAGAATGCGCGCGATGACACCCTTGTTACCGTGGCGGCCGGCCATCTTATCGCCCACCGAAAGCTTGCGCTTCATGGCGATATAGACCTTGACCAGCTTGATCACGCCGGGAGGCAGTTCGTCGCCCTTGCGGAGTTTGGCGGTCTTTTCGTCGGTGATCTTTTCGAGAACGGCAATCTGACGCGACGTCATCTCTTCGATTTCGTCGATCTGCTCGTTCACGCGCGGGTCTTTGTTGGCGTAGCGGATGCGCTTCAGGTCGCGCGACCGCGTCTTTTCGATGGAATCGCGATCGACGAGGGCGCCCTTGGCGAAGAGGCGCTTGTTGGTCTTTTCGTCGTGCAGGTCGGCAAGAACTTCCTTGCCTTCGAGCAGGGCGGCGAGACGCTTGGCGCGTTCATCGGTCAGGATGCGGATTTCGTCGGCGAGGTTGCGCTGCAGACGGGCGATCTGCGACTCTTCGATGCGCCGCGAGCGTTCATCCTTGTCCTGTCCCTTGCGGGAGAAGATTTTGCAGTCGACGACGGTGCCTTCGATGCCCGGCGGGCAGTAGAGGGAGGCGTCTTTTACGTCGCCGGCCTTTTCGCCGAAGATGGCGCGGAGGAGTTTTTCTTCCGGCGTGAGCTGCGTTTCACCCTTCGGCGTGACCTTGCCGACGAGGATGTCGCCCGGCTTCACGGTGGCGCCGATGCGGATGACGCCCGATTCATCGAGGTTGCGCAGGAAGGAATCGGCGATATTCGGAATATCGCGGGTGATTTCCTCCGGCCCGAGCTTGGTGTCGCGGGCTTCGATTTCGAACTCTTCGATGTGGATCGAGGTGTAATAGTCTTCCTTGATCAGCTTTTCGCTGACCAGGATGGCGTCTTCGAAGTTATATCCGCGCCACGGCATGAAGGCCACCAGCACGTTGCGGCCGAGAGCGAGTTCGCCCATATCGGTACAGGGTCCGTCGGCCAGCACCTGGTGCTTGACGACGCGCTGTCCCTGCTGCACGATCGGCTTCTGGTTGATGCACGTGTTCTGGTTGGAGCGCTTGAACTTCGTCATCTGGTAGATGTCGGCGCCGACTTCGCGCGACATCTGACCTTCATGCGCCGTGCCTTCCACGCGCACGATGATGCGTTCGGAATCGACCGAATCGACGATGCCGGAGCGGCGGCAGAGCACCACGGCGCCGGAATCGCGCGCCGTTACATATTCCATACCGGTTCCGACATACGGGGCATCGCCGCGCAGCAGCGGAACGGCCTGCCGTTGCATGTTCGATCCCATGAGGGCGCGGTTGGCGTCGTCGTTTTCGAGGAACGGAATCAGGCTGGCAGCGACGGAGACGAGCTGCTTGGGGCTGACGTCCATGTACTCGATTTCATCGCGGCCCTTGAGGACGAAGTTGCCGGCCTGGCGGGCGTTGGCGAGATCGGGAACGATGCGGCCTTTGGGGTCGAGCTCCACGTTCGCCTGGGCGATGATGTACTTGTCTTCTTCCCACGCGGAAAGGTAGTCGCAGTGGGCCACGTACTCGGCCTTCTGCTTGCCGGCGGCCAGCGCCGCGTCGGCCTTTTCGAGGGCCTCACGCAGGATGACATCGCCAACCTTAAACGGTGTATCGCCGGGGTTGAGGATCTTGACTTCGTCCACCACCGCGCCGTTCACAACGCGCTTATAGGGGCTCTCAATGAAGCCGTAGCCGTTGATGCGGGCGAAGCAGGAGAGCGAGGAGATCAGACCGATGTTCGGACCTTCCGGCGTTTCGATGGGGCAGATGCGGCCGTAGTGAGTCGGATGGACGTCGCGGACTTCGAAGCCGGCGCGCTCGCGGGAAAGCCCGCCCGGTCCAAGAGCCGACAGACGGCGCTTGTGGGTGATTTCCGAGAGCGGATTGGTCTGATCCATGAACTGCGACAGCTGGCTGGAGCCGAAGAATTCACGGATGGCCGCCATGACGGGCTTGGCGTTCACCAGGTCGTGCGGCATGGCCGTCGACATTTCCTGGTAGACCGACATCTTTTCCTTGATCGCGCGCTCCATACGAACGAGGCCAATGCGGAACTGGTTTTCGAGCAGTTCGCCCACGGCGCGGACGCGACGGTTGCCGAGGTGATCGATGTCATCAACGACGCCGATACCCTTGCGCAGCTTGAGCAGGTAGCGGATGGTGTCGTGGAAATCTTCCGGATGCAGAATGCGGACGTCGTAGGGCGTGCCGTCTGCCTTCTTACGGGCGGGCGACTCGGGCGCGTCGTAGATCTTGATGGAGAACTTCATGCGGCCCACGCGCGAGAAGTCGTACTTGCGCGAGTCGAAGAACATGCCATCGAACAACTGGGTGGCGGTGTCCACGGTGGGCGGGTCGCCCGGACGCAGCTTGCGGTAGATTTCGATCAGAGCGTCCTTGCGCGTCTTGACCGGATCCTTCTTCAGGGTGGCGGAAACGACAGTGCCGACTTCGTCGCGCTCCGGGAAGAAGATTTCGAAGGAGGCGATGCCGGCCTCAATGAGCTTGCTGATGACGCTGGGCGTCAGCTCCTGGTTGGCATCGATCATCACTTCGCCGGTCGACATGTCGACGACGTCGGCTGCGATGAAGGCGCCATCCAGATCGTTGGCCGAAACTTCGACCTGGGTGATCTTGTTCTTGATGATTTCCTTCATCAGGCCGGAGGTCACCTTGCGGCCCTGGGGCACGATGGTCTCGCCGGCCTTGTTGCTGATGGCGTGCGAAAGCTTCAGCCCAACGAGATTGTCGTCGACGGTCCAGCTGAGAGTCGAGTCCTTGACGGAAATCTTCGAGATTTTGTAGAACGTGCGGAGAATCTGCTCATCGGACTCCAGACCCAGCGCCCGAAGGAAGACCGAACCGTAGAACTTGCGCTTGCGATCGATCCGGACGTACAGCAGATTCTTGGTGTCGTATTCAAATTCGACCCAGCTGCCGCGATAAGGAATGATCTTGCCGAGATAGTAGCCCTGCGAAGCGACGCGCTCGAAGAAGACGCCCGGCGAACGGTGCAACTGACTGACAATGACGCGTTCGGTGCCGTTGATGATAAACGTACCGTTGTTTGTCATCAGCGGAATTTCGCCGAAGAAGACTTCCTGTTCTTTAATGTCGCGGACGCTCTTCTGGCCGGTTTCCGCGTCCTTGGAGTAAACAGTGAGGCGGATCGTGACCTTGAGCGGAGCCGCATAGGTCATCCCCCGCTCTTCGCATTCGGCCTGATCGTATTTCAGCTGGAGACCGACGGGGTCACCGCACTTATTACAGAAAGTGACGATATTGCGGTTGAAGGTACCGCAATGATGACAGAGGATGTCGCCGGGATGGAACGGATCGGTCTGGATAGTGGCGCCGCAGGAGGGGTTCCGGCAGGTCGACCGGAGGTGATGCAAACCCTTGAGATTGCCGCACTTGCACTCCCAGTTGCCAATGGAATAATCGACGAATTCGAGCTGACTGACGCCGCGGAAGTCGGAGATCGGGAAGACCGAAGTGAAGACGGTCTGCAGTCCGATGTCGTCGCGCTCGTTGGGGAGAAGGTCCATTTGCAGGAACTTCTCGTAAGAATTTTTCTGGACCTCGATCAGATTCGGAATCGGAATCGAAGTTTTGATTTTGGAAAAATCAACTCTATCTGGGGCCAGACCGTTTTCAGACATAGGTTCAGGAACTCCGTAACTACAGGTAGAGACGCCTCGGGGCGCCCATTACCAGGAAACCAAAAACGTCGGCGGACCGCCCTCTCCCGCATAAGGAAGATGGCGACCCGTCATCCGGGGACAACTGAAGCTAAGACGCAGACACTGAAGAAGCGAGGCACCCCGGACAGAAAATGCCGGGGAATCGGAACAGCCGCGCGCCGCGCGAAGGACCGCCGAAATGCCGGCGGGGATCCGCAGCACGGATTGCACCGCACTGCGAAGGGGAGACTTTATGGAGCCAGCCAAAAAACCTGGAAAACCGGCCGGATATTGTATAGGATTGTGAGACTGAGGGGCAGGTACACGCGTAGTATCTCCACCCAGAGACAATAAGTCCCCACGCGAAGGGCTGTTCGGCATGCAATTTGATTGCCAGAAGTTCAGCGCCACCGTCACCAATCCGGGAATACTCCGGCCGCTACCAACGCCAACTTACTACGTTAGCAGCAGCCGTGCAACCCGTCAACCATAAAGAGTAATAGCGGCATGGGAGCACGCGCTCCCTTGCCGCCCTGATTCGCCCCTGGCGGGCACCGCAATCGCTTCAGATCGAAGTAGTTAGTCGAAAAACGACTATTTGAATTCGACCGTGGCGCCGGCTTCCACGAACTTCTTCTTGATGGCTTCGGCTTCGTCTTTGCTGACGCCCTCTTTGACGGGCTTCGGAGCGCCATCGACCAGTTCCTTGGCTTCTTTCAGGCCGAGGCTGGTGACTTCACGCACCGCTTTGATGACATTGATTTTGTTGGCGCCGGCCGAAGCGAGAATAACAGTAAATTCGGTCTTCTCCTCCGCCGCCGGTGCTGCCGCGGCAGCAGCTCCGCCGCCGGCAACCATAACCGGGCCCGCGGCCGCAGCCGACACACCCAGCTTCTCTTCCAACATCTTTACGAGCTGCGACGCCTCGAGCAGCGTCAGGCCCTGAATCGATTCCGCAATTGCGTTAATGTCCGCCATGATCTCTTAACTCCTCAAACCCTTTCAATCGAATATTTGCCGCCGCGCAGGCTTTATCTCAATCCGCCGCGCGATCAGGCCTGAAACTTGTTCTCTTTGACGCCCTGATCCACCACAACGGCCAGATTGCGTCCCACCGCGTTCATCGTCGTCACCAGCCGCTGGGCAGGCGCATTGATGAGATACAGCAACTTCGAGAAGATCTCTTCCTTCGAAGGCATCGTGGCCAGATCGCCAATCGCCTTCACGTCAATAGCGCGCCCTTCGACAAGGCCAGCCTTAAAAGTAAACGCCGGATTCGTCTTCGCGTAGGCCGTCAGAACCTTGGCCAGCGCAACCGGATCGCTGGTCACGGCGATCGAGGTCATGCCCTTCAGTCCCTTCAGCACGGACTCGGAAGGAGTCCCTTCGGAGGCGATCTCGGCGATGTTGTTCTTCACCACCTGATAGCTGCCGCCGGCGCCGCGAACGGTCTTGCGCAGGTTGTAATCCTGATCCACCGTGAGCCTTTCAAAGCCCGTCACGAAAACGTTCTGCGCGCCCTCAAGGGCCTTGCGCAACGCTTCGAAATCTTTTTTCTTTTCGTCCCTGTTTTTCATTTCAGACTCCGGAATGCAAACCGCTTACGCGTTCGCCGCCGCTTCCTTTGCGGTCATGTCAGCGACATCGATGGGAATCCCGGGGCTCATGGTGGAGCACAGCGTCGCGCTCTTCACGTACTTGCCCTTGGCCACCGACGGCTTCGCCTTAATGACTGCCGTAATCAGGCTAGTTGCGTTTTCGATCAGCTTAACGGGAGTGAAGCTGAGCTTGCCCACCGGGGCGTGGATAATGCCGGTCTTGTCGACACGGAATTCCACCTTACCGGCCTTGACTTCCTGCACAGCCTTGGCCACATCCGTGGTAACAGTGCCAGTCTTCGGATTGGGCATCAGACCGCGCGGACCAAGAACCTTGCCGAGCTTGCCGACCGAACGCATCATGTCCGGCGTGGCAATCACGGCGTCGTAATCGGTCCAGCCTTCCGACTGAATCTTGTTGACCATGTCGTCGCCACCCACGAAATCGGCGCCGGCTTCGGTGGCCTCGCGGAGCTTATCGCCGCTGGCAATCACGAGCACTTTCTTCGACTTGCCGAGCCCGTTGGGCATGACAACCGTGCCGCGGACCATCTGGTCGGCGTGCTTCGGATCGACACCGAGGCGCATATGCACCTCGACGGTCTCGTCGAACTTGGCGAATTTGATTTTCTGGAGAAGCGGGACAGCCTGGTCGAGGGAATATTCCTTTGCTTCGACCTGCTTGAGCGCAGCCTGATACTTTTTGCCTGGTTTTCTTGCCATTTACTCCTCCTGGTACAAACGGTGGCGACATTTCCCGGTCGGATCATCCGGCGGCATGCGCACACCTCCCACAGAGCCCTGCTTGAGGGTACCAACGAATCCTACCACGTCAATTCACGAACGCGCAACCAGCACCCGCGGCCGATGCCGCGAACATTTCGCGAGGCTGGATACGATCTGATTTGCATTCAATTACTTAGCAGGGTGAAAGATTTTCTTCCGAGGCGCTGCGGTGGACGACGCCTGCAATTGTCATTTTACTCGAACGAAACAGGCTGGTAATCTCGACGGCAGATGTCGAAGCCGACCACAATTCTTCTGATTCGCCATGGATCCAATCCGCATGTGGGAGTGAACGTAACGGGCTGGCGGCCCGGAGTGCATCTGAATGATGCCGGCATGGCGGAGGCGGCGGAGTTGGCGGAGTTTCTGGAAGGCGTGCCGGTGGCGGCGATCTATTCGAGTCCGCTCGAGCGGGCGCTGGAGACGGCGGCGCCGCTGGCGCGACGGCGGTCGATGGAAATCGCACAGAGGGCGGAGTTCGGCGAGGTTCGGTACGGAGACTGGCAGGGCCGGAGCTATGAATCGCTGCGGAGCGATCCCGAGTGGCAGCGGTTCACGGGTTTTCGGAGTTCGACGCGCCCGCCGTCCGGAGAACTCATGCTGGAGACGCAGGCGCGAATGGTCGCCGCGCTCTGTGAGGTTGCGCGGTGGCATGAAGGGCAGACGATCGCGGTATTCAGCCACGGGGATGCGATTCGCTGCGCGGTGATGCACTTTCTCGGGATCCCTCTCGATTTTCATCTGCGAATCGAAATTCAGCCCGCCTCCATAACGATCCTTCAGCTTTTCGCCGATACAGCAAGTGTGCGCGGCATTAACATTCGTCAGGGGCTGCAGTACTACACGGACTAGCCGGACAGAAACGGAAGGTGACTACCGGGACTATTCGCAGTGACACCGTGTCACACCGGTGTCCGGAGGAATCCGGGCGGCTGGTGAATCGGAACGAGTTAATCCGCCTGGAATCCTGGCATTCGCGTTGCACATTACAGGGAACATGGACATGCTAACGAAGTCCCGATTATTGTCAAAAGCAATTCTATTATTTTTATGTGTCCCGGTACTGGGTAGCGTGGCGTTGGCTGGCACTCTGGCACCGGATTTCGAGAACCTGCCCACGGAGGGCCCGGTTCAGGTCATCATTCAGACCAGCCAAAGAGGGACGACTGGCAGCTCTGCCTCGTGGTCTGCCACGGTGGGCGGCACGAAGCTGGGCAATGTCGACCAGGGTGAAGTTGGGGTCCTGACGAAGACTCAGGCGCAGCAACTGGCGGCAAACCCGGCGGTCGCGCACATTTCGCTCAATCATTCCCTGACGGCCACCGATTATCAAGTGCAGACTGTGAGCGGTCCGGCGTACGACTACCTGCCGCAGACATTGCATCCGCAGTCCATCGCAAAGGCAGGACAGCCCGATTTCTCGGCGGG
>Ga0214192_1000591_pt1 | contig 22123 bp, 24 predicted proteins | sample TroBogEpilimnion_44_FD_153030 | JGI IMG/M metagenome (GOLD analysis project Ga0214192, IMG submission 153030) | Freshwater microbial communities from Trout Bog Lake, WI - 29JUL2008 epilimnion | ecosystem: Environmental > Aquatic > Freshwater > Lake > Epilimnion/Euphotic zone | place: Trout Bog... | reverse complement strand
AAATTTTTGATTTAGCATATCAACAAATTCATTGTTTAAATTTATATCTTGATAATCACAAAAACAAGTTATATGTTTATTTTTACCTAAAAATTGTGTTAAATTTCTTTTACTAATCTGATTATTTCCAATATAAAATAATTTTAATTTATCAAGTTTTTCAAGTCCTTTAATTTTACTAATCGAGTTCTTTTCAAGATTAAGTAAATTTAAATTAATTAAACTATCAAGATTTTCTATTTCATAAATTTTATTGTCATTAAGATAAAGACTTTCTAACTTAATTAAATTATTAAGATTTTCTATTTTTCTAATTTGATTATTATTAAGATAAAGTGTTTTTAAATTTTTAAATTTATCAAGATTTTCAGGTATTTTAGTTAAATTTTTATTGGATAAGTTTAAAATAGTAATATTTTCATCGTATTCTTGGCCACAAACCGTGATAAGCATTGTAAAATATATAATACTATATCGGGGATTCAATTTTAGTTATAAAAAATTTATGTATAATTATATAGAATGACAAAACATAATAAAAAAGGTGGTATTTTTGATGCAAATAAATCACAAAATAATACAAAAAATTATGAAAAATTTGACCCACTTGATGGATTAAAAATAACAACAAGTGAGTGTACAAGTGATAATAATATATGTGCAATATCAGAATTAAAAATAATTGTTGAAGAAAAAAATGATGATGATAATATTGATATTAATAAAATGACAAATGAAGAAATTTTAGAAACTGCAAAAGAAATTACAAAATGCGATTCAGAATCGTGTGTTATTAATAAATCAAAAAGTATTTTAGGATCAAGTGTTGTTCAAGAAGTGCTTGAAACAAAATTTAAAGCCGAAGGGCCACGTGATACTAATGGATTATTAAATAATTATAATATTGATAATACACTTGCTCGTTGGGCCGTTGAATATAATTTTTTCTTTCCTTGCACATTTGCAATGATGGATTTTGACCAAACACATGAACCATTTTCAACAATAAATTTATTAGACGTATACAATGGAAATTATGAAATTGAGTTATTAGGTACTACAGTAAGACGAAAAAATACATGTTTTGGATGCATTATTAATACTGATTACTCAACAGGTGGTGGTAAACATTGGACAGCTGCATTTGTAGATATGCGAAATCTCGATAATATTACGGTTGAATATTTTAATTCTGTTGCAAGTCCACCAACTAGACAAATTATAGTTTGGTTAGAACGAAAAAAGAAAGAATTATTGGCGCAATTTAAAAATGTTAAAATATGTGTTGTAACTAGTGTTGATCATCAATTCAGTCAAACGGAATGTGGCCTTTACTCTTTATTTTACATCAGATCTAGATTAGAAGGTAGGTCATATGAATTTTTTGAAAAAGATCCTATTCCTGATAAAGTTATGAAACAATTTAGAAAATATATATTTAGAAAAAATTAAAATTATTCATCATCATTTATTATAATAACTTCATCATGAACATATGATATTTGTGCAAGTTCAAATGATTTTGTTAATTCTATATTTTCACATCTTAATTCTTCATCTAATATTCTAAAAATTGGATCTGAATCTACATAATTAATATTATATCTTTTTGGCTTTAATTTCGAAGGATGTCTAAATGCTGATTTTTTACCCCCAACTATTCTATGAGAATTACAATTTACCCTAAAACAATCATATTTATAACACAATGTAGAATTTAACATTACCATTAAATCTACTTTATGATCATCACAAAATAAAGGCATTAAATTTAAATAATTATAATTATACATTGCAATTTGTTTACAATCACTAACAATACACATCAACATATTTTTATGTTTGTGTAATTTACTTGTAATTTGTATATTTTGTGTTTCAGATATTTTAATTTGTTTACCAAGATTAAGAAATAAATTTAATGGTTTATTGATATCTGAGTAAATATAATGCATATCACAGAATATGCCATAAAATTTAGATTTACTACATAATAAACAATGTGAGGCAGTTTTTGGAACAGTTGCGTCAATTGTTTCTATTAAATTATAATTAAGATAATTAATATCTTTTTTTACTAAAATTGTAAATAAATTTAATATAAATTTTTGCCTCAAATCTGCTGATAAATATTCTGATTTTTCATATGTTTCATTCAAAAAATTAAATAATTTTTCACTTAATACGTATTCTGGATCTTCATATGTATATAATCTTTCAACTATATTATTTATTAATTCAATACATTTTTGTGGAGTTATTATAATCGTATCATTTTCTACTGGAAAATAATCATAAATATTAATATCAAATTTTTCAGATAAATTATTAATAATAGTTAATATAAATTGATTATGTCGCCTAAACATAGAAAGTAAATTACGCGCTAATAATGAGCCAAAAAGTACATTAACTTTAACGTACATATGCATTTTAATATGATATTTATATAAAATTCAATTTTTAAATTGCGAATGGGGCGAAAAATCGTAAATAATATTATATTAATATTTTATATTATATTATTATATAAATTACAATAAAATGCAAATTCATGAATTTTTAGGTTTTTTAATCGCAATATTAGTATGTATTATATTAATAATAATGTCATTTATATGTACACAATTATTAAATTCTGTTCGCAAAATTAAAAAATCAAAAGTATAAAAATCATAATAAAATATTTTTAATTATAAATATATAGCATTATGGAAATCTTATTGGTAATAATTTTAGTAATACTAATTGCATTAATGTATTATTTTACTTTTATGGCGCCTAATGTGGCACATTTTATGCCAGATACTGAAATAATTGATAATAGTCGCGATTCGTCAAGGCCACGTGTAGATTATCATGGTGAAGATATTGTTGATCCAATTGAAGAAATGATTATGCCATTTGATTATAAAAATTACAAAAATACTGATAATTATCAACAATATTTCGTAAAAGTAGATAAAGTACCAGATGCGCCATTTTATTCAGAAAAAACACAACAAGAATTAAAAAAAGTCAAAATGGGATTTACACCACAACATGATGTACTTATAGGTGCAACAAGTTACGATGATCAAGATTTAGAACGTGAAAATGAATCACCAGTAACAAATTATTATAATTAACACAAATTTATAAATTTATATTTTTTATATTGAATATTTATTAAATGTAATTATTCAATGTAATTATTTAATTAAAATATATAAAAAAATTAACTACAACAAACAATTATATAATTCAATATTTGTGTTATTGTGTGAAAACATTTTCATATAATTATAATAATTTGTCAAAATACTATTATTTTTTTTAATTATCCAATTATTTATAAAAATATTTCTAATTTCAGTTAAATCGTGTAAATATTCGCGTATTGAATTATTATACGAAATGCTGTATATACATTCATAATACGCTTTTTTCTCATCAGGTGATGAAATTAATAATAGTATAGATATTAATAAAGCATTTAAATCACCTTTAAATGTTGGTATTATAACATCATTTGAATAATAACCTAAATATGTATAATATTGTAAATTTTTAATAAATTTGTTTTCATCTTTTGGTTTACAATCACTAATAAAATTAATATTTTCTACATGTTTTGTACTTTGTGTAAAATTATATAATGAAAACGCATTTTCATATTCAAATATTGTTTCATGTGAAATATTACCATGAATAATACCATAGGAATGAATAATACGTAATTGATTTATAATATTCATCAATAATATTTTCCAATATTTATGATTTATATTTATTTTTATTGTTTTTGAACGTAAATCACAATTTGGTATAGTAATAGCCATAATAACATAATTATTAAATAAAAACAATGAATCTTTTATATTATTTGATATTAAGGGTGAATTTATTTTATGCATAATAGAATATATTTCAACAATTGATTTTTTATATTTTTCAGCGCGCAAAAATATATAATTAAAATTAATATTATATGCTACTAACAAAAAACTATTTGCATTTTTTAAATTTAATACAATTGCATTATTTGTTGATGTGTCAATATACAAATATCTATATGCAATCAAAAACAATTTTATATTATTTTTTATATTTGAATTTACTATGTCAATTTTTTTATTTACAATAGTAAATTGATTAAAATTTTTGGGAAATAATATAGTATTAGAAATTTTTTTACTAACTTTTACTTCTGACTCCATATCTATATATAAATTGTTAATACATAAAAAATTTATTAATATAATATACATATATATTTTATTTAATATTATTATTTAATGTACATATTTTATTAATAAATTTTCGAAAACACGTTTTAAATACGTGTTTTTAAATATACGTTTTAAATATACGTTTTAAATGTCACTTTCATCGTAATAACTATAATTTGTTGCAATTTCATCATCATCATGTTTATTTTTTACATATTTTTTTACAATTGCATCATTAAATGATGAATTACATTCAATAATTTCTGATGAATAATCACTTTGTGGTAAATTAAATACACGATTTTCAATTTCTGGCGACTTTTCACGTTCGCGATAAATAAATTTTTGTTTGTGATCATGTGTTATCATTTCTTTTGCCAAATATTCTAAAAAGCAATCAACTGCCGAATAATCACATTTTACCGCTCTATTATCAATTTTATTATCTTTAAAATTTTGTTCGTATGGTATAGATTTATGACTTCGATAATGCATATATGTAATATTAACATTCTTTTTTATTTGTTTATCAATTGATAATTGTTTAACAATTTCAATAAAATTTTCTAATAATTTTATCAAAATTCGCCCATATTTATAATTATCATGTTCTATTAATGATGTTAAATTTTTATCAAGATCTTCATTTGTTTTTGCAAAAAGATTTAATAATCGAATAATAATTGTATGTTGCATATCATCATTTAATGTTTGCAAAAAGTATTCATAATATGCTTTTATCTCTTTTTCATCAAAATCTATAGGTATATATATACTTTCATCATCTTGCATTAAAAATTGTCTATTGCGCAGTCGATATCTCATATATTCTATTCTTCTCTCTGAAAAATCCATTATTAAGTATGTAATATTATATAATTATTCAATTTTTAAATAAAATTCAATTTTTAAATAAAATTCAATTTTTACATAAAAACTAATTTTTTATACAAAATTTAATTTATATTTTAAACTCATTTTATATATATAATTTTTCCATTATATATTTAATACAATGCCTATTACTATCTATTATTGCAGCGACTTTATAAAAAATGGGTCGTGTAAAGCTGGTAATTATTGCAGATATGCGCATCCAGTAAATGAAGAAGATCGCGTTAAATTACAAAATGATGATAATCATAAAGTTTGTCTTCGTCATTTGGCTGGAAAACTAGATGAAGATAAAAATTTTATTGAGGGCTGTTCATTTGGTGATGATTGTAAATATAAACATTTTCCATTTACACTTAATGTATCTGGTTTAATTCACGCAATTGAAAGTAAAAAAGAAAATCAACATGTTTATATTAAATATTGTCGTCCTCATGTAATGGATACGTGCAAAAATGGTAAATATTGTCGTTTTGCACATGTTACGAGTGATGAAGATAAAGAATTTTTACGCGTTGCATTTGAACATAAAGCAGAACCTAAAGTATGTATTTTTCATCTTTCCGGTCATCGTGATAAAGAAGGTAATTTTAGTGAAGGTTGTAAATATGGTAAAGATTGTGATTTTATGCATTTTGATTTTACAATTAATCCAAGTGGACTAATTAATAGTGCGCGAAATTGTGAAAAGTAAAAAATATAATAAATTAATTTAATAAATATATTTTTTATCTATTTTTTAAAATATTATGTATTTGCAGGTTTTACATTTCCAAATGGTAATATGTATGTAGAACAATTTGTTTTCAAATATTCATCTAATTTTTTAAATGAATTATTTGGATGCATTTTTTTATAATTTCCTGCTTTTTGCATTCTCATAATATATTCTTCATCCTTATATAAATATTTATCAATTTCAAATTCATGATCATCAAAACTAATTTTATTTTCATCAATTAATTGTAATTTTCCAATCCTTTTAGTTAAAAATTCCACTGTAAAATAATATCTTTCATATGTTTGCATTAATTCATAAAATAAGTCATCAACATCGCGATCTGGATATATTGTAGTATAAATAAAATATTCATTATTATCGAAAATAAATTTATATTTTAGCATATTGTATTCGTTATAATATGGACAATAAATTAATCCTTCTTCAGCGGCCCACTTATCTAATTTTTCTTGCATTTTAATAGAATCTGACCAAAATTTCTCATCTTTTGTGTATTCATCATCTGTATTGTGGTACTTTAGAAAGCTTTTAGTAGCCATTTGATATACATTTATATATATTTCAATTTTTGTTATAAAATCAAATTTCTATGAATTTATATTAAATTTAATCATAAAATTGCGTTTTATCAAATTAATTTTAAAACTAAAATTGAATACGAATTATACATTATTATATAGTCAATATGGCTGATCTAAATTTTCCAATCAATAATATAAAGCATCAAATTAAAACTAAGGGTATGTGGGCTGGTGGCTTAAAACCTGAAAAAATCAAAAATTTATATGGTATTAATGATGTAAATAATTTAGTTTTAATTGAGGGTGACCATGCGCCTGCTATGCATAAATGTATTGATGAAATTATAGCAAATGCAAGTGATCATTGTTCAAATCCAGATAATAAATATCCAGTAACAGAAATTAAAGTTAATATTTCAAAAAATGGTTTAATAAGTGTTTATAATGATGGGCCAAGTGTACCAGTTGCATTACATAGGCAAGGTTCAGAATTACGTAAACGTGAAGTTTATATACCTGAAATTATATTTAATGAAACATTTGCTGGCTCATCTGATGCCGATAGGAAAAAAGAAACATCAAAAGCTAGTGTAAATTCATTAGGTGCAAAAATTTGTAATGTACATTCAACTATATTTGAGCTTGATATTTCAGATAGCGAATCGAAATTAAACTATTCGCAACGTTTTAACCATGATGTGCCAGAAATACCAATTATTACACCATATACAAAAGAACAATTGGCAAATTTAAAAAAAGTATCACATACTAAAATTACATTTATGCTTAATTTTGCAGATTTTGGATTTACAGCAGATATTCAAAGAGTTATTGATGAATTATTTCTATGGATTAAATATCGTATGTTTTTAACTGCTGCATATCTTGGATCTGATGTAAATGTATATTTTAATGATGTATTGTGTCCATGTAAAAGTTCAAAAATGTTTATAGAAACACTTTTTAAACCAACTTCAGCAGAATTTGAATATAATGTTGAAGAAACGCGTATTGTATCACCTGAATATAAAAATTATATTTGGGATACTGCAATTATTGTTTATAGTGATGAATCTATAATTCCAAAAATTGTAAAAAATACTAAATTAAAAACACTTACAATGGTAAATGGAGTAATTACATTAGAAGGAAATCATATTGATTTATTAGTTGATAGAATTAAAACCGATTTAAAAAATGTACTTGAACAAAATAATATAACACCAAGTGATATTATGAAAAATATGATTATTGTAATGATGTGCAAAATTAAAAATCCTGATTGGAGCGAACAAAGCAAAAATAAATTATCAGTAGATAAAAAACAAATCGCATCATATAATATAAATGAAAAATTCATAAAACATATTTCAGGTCTTCTTATAACGCCATATTTAGCAAAACTTGACGCAAAGGCAAATAAAGTTGAAAAATCAAAAAAATATATAAAAGCAAATAAATCAGGTACTAAATTAAGTCATAAATGTACTTTAATTTTAGGCGAGGGTGATTCTGCTCTTGGATCGATAAAAAAAGGTTTAGCAGTTAATGTAAATTGTAAATTAGAAGGTGCGCCAAATACTGATTATTATGGCACATTTTCATTACAAGGCGTTATATTAAATGTTGCAAAAGAAATGGATATAATCGAATTGCCAAATGGTACAACTTTATATAATAAATCGCGCGAAATTCGCGAAAATAAACGCCTTAATCAATTACGTCTTGCAATGAATTTACGTTATGATTATACATATGAATCACAAGAAGAATTGGCAACATTAAATTATGGAAAAATATTAATTTGTACTGATGAAGATTTGGATGGTGTGGGAAAAATTGCACCATTAGTACTTGTATACTTTTATTATTGTTGGCCTGCACTTTTTAAACACGGCATTATTTATCGCATGAAAACACCATTAATTCGTGTTTATAAACAACGAGGAAAAGAATATATAAATTTCTTTAATGAATATGAATATAGAGAATGGGCAGAAAAAAGAATTGAAGGATATAAAGCACCTTTATATTTCAAAGGATTAGGTACACACGAAGAACACGAAGTAAAAGATATGTTTAAGCTCGAAAATTTTAATAATCTCATATTTAAATATATTGTTGATGAAAATACAAAAGAATATATGCATATATATTTTGGCGATGAATCAGATAGGCGTAAAAAAGTTTTAAGTACACCACTTGAAGAATTACCATTAGATTTTGCAAAAATGTGTCAACAACAACATATAATTAATATTACACGTGAACAATTAGCATATAATTCAAAAGCATATAAAAAAGATGCGATAAAGCGTCAAATTCCACATATTATTGATGGATTAGTTGTCACAAAACGTAAAGTTGTCGCATCTGAAAATTTATTAAAATATGAAGATAAAGTAAAAGTATGCATTTTTACAAATAAAGTTATGGAAAAACAACATTATCATCATGGCGATTCATCAATTAGTAATACAATTACATTAATGGGTCAAGGTTATATAAATGGTAAAAATATACCATTAGTTGTGCCTTCTGGTGATTTTGGGTCACGTCACGGCGATCCGCCAGCATCTGCACGATATATTGATTTACGTAAATCACGTATACCATCTGCTTTATTTGTACCACTTGACGATAAAATATTGACATACAATTTTGATGATGGCGTACAAGTTGAACCTGTTTATTATGTCCCAATTGTTCCATATTCAATACTTGAATATTGCGACGCTGTATCTGAAGGGTGGAAAAGTAATGTTATACCACGTGATATTAATGATATTAAAACATTATTAAATGCGTATTTTACAGATCCTAAATTAAAAAAATTATCAATAGAATTACATGATGTTATTAATATATTAGAAAGTACGCGTAAAAATATAGAATCTGAAGAATATGCAATAGCACAAAAAAATTATATTGAAAAATTAACAGAAATTAAATCAAATTATTATGAATTATCATCGGAATCAGCAATTAATAAATATAAATTATGTCCTGAATTAAAATATTTCAAAGGTGAAGTTAGACGTGTTCGCGATAAACTTTATAGTTTTGCAAATTATACAATTACAGAAAGTGGATCATATTATATATTAAAAATAACAGAATTGCCATATAGAGTTGAAACAAATTCATATCTTGAAAAATTACAAGAAGAAAAAACAGATAAAGATGGAAAACCTGTACAAAATCCACATGCATTATTTTATAGTGATATTCATACACATAATACAATTGATTCAGTAAATATTGAAATCTTTATAAAACGTGATCAATATGACGCAATATTTAAATCATGGGGTGATGAATTTAAATCTGATGGTATACATTTTGGTAAAATAAGTGATTCACAAGAACCTTATAATCCACATAAACATAATACAGCTATTGAACATTGTTTTAGATTATATCATATTATGCAATCTACGCTTAATTTCTATTCACCAAATGATACGATTTTAGAATTTGATGATAATTATTTAGCAGCATTGCTTTATTGGATTAAAATTCGTGAAGAATTTTATGAATTACGAATTAAACGTGGTATTGTAGTATTAGAATTAAAAATAGATTTTTACGAAAATATTATTCGATTTATGGATATTGCGTCAAAAATTAAATTTACAGATATTAGAGATGAAGCAATAGCAATTCAAACATTAGAAGAACATAAATTTAAACGATTTAATACTAAATTCTTCAATGGTGGATGTGAAGGAGATATTAAAGAATTATACAAACTAGCATTTGAAGATCCAAATTATGATTATTTAATTAATTTACATTTTAAGGATTTATTCGGCAATGAACGCAAAAAATATGAAAAATCATTAGAATCTTTTAAAATTGCATTAGATGAGCATAAAAAATTATTAAGTGAAACGCCTATTGCAAAATCACAATGGATAAAAGAAATTAATAATTTTTGCGATTATGTAGAAAATGGACGACGTAATAATTGGTTATCATTTGATTAATTCATATATAAAAAATTATATTTTATTATTTTTTATTATTTTTTATTATATCATTATATCACCATATCATTATATCACCATATCATTATATCAAATAATTTTTATTATTTTTTATCAAATATTTTAATGTGTTAATGTAAAATAAAGCATTATTATTAAATATACAATAATAAAATATGCAAGTAAATATTGAAATCTTTTATCATGTAATATTTCAATATTTATAACATCTATTGCATTAATATTATAGCCATATGTATCATTTAAAATATGTACTATGATAAATATGATAAGAAAGTTATAATTTTCATTTGGACATTTTAATATTATATTATCATTGTCATATTCAATATTGATATTATTACTTTCAATATATGATATGATTTTATTTGATACATAAATTAAATCATTTTGTAATATAATAGTTCCTTTTAATTCATTGTGATATTTATTAAAATATCTGTTGAAAAGCTCAAAAAATGCCATGTTTATATAATATTATAATTATATTCAATTTTTGCGCTATATATTTACAATTACATCATTTATTATTTTAAATATATCAATTGCTTTTTGAATTGTAGTTGTTAATATATGTTTTGGATTATCATGAGTTATACTCAATTTATATCCATCAGCTACTTCATTATATTCAAAATTTGGTAATTTATTTAATGTTACATCAAACATTGTTTTTTTAAGTAATTCAATTAATGTCATATCTTTTTCAATAATAATTGTTAATAATTTATTGTCATCCGGTAAATCAATTATTGATATTTCATTATTTGATAATATTTTTTGTAATTTGTGAATAATTAATATAAATATATCTTTCATGAAAATTTGTATTTCATTTTCGTCTACTACGGCCGAAAAATTAAAAGTTAATAAATGATGTAATGGATCCATTGTTAATGTTGATTCTTTATACCCGCTTTCATTTCTATGTTCATAATCATTGTCATATTTTTCTACATCTAATGTTTTCATACCTATTTGAAATACACTTTTAAATTGCGCATCATCATTTCCATAAACAATTTTAATATTATTTACTTTTAAACTTTTTTTCGCTCCTAAAATAATAAGTGGAAATGATGGATTAAATATAGGTTTTATATTATTTTTACATTTTAACATATTTGAATATATTACTTTATCAATTGGTGAATCATTTGTTTCGTCAATATAAAATTCTGTTGTTTTAATAATATTTGAATCAATTTGTAATTTAAGTGGGATATTTTTTATATTTTCGCATAATTTAATTGTTTCTACATATGGATCAGTACTTAATTCAACATCTAAATGTTGCACAAATAATGATTTACCCTGAATTTCAAGAAGTAATCTACGAATTGTATTTACAACACTTAATGATACATTTTTAATTTCTAATTCTACATGTGCAAGTGAAAGTGGTAATTTATCCACGCCAAACATACTTTTAAACAATTTATGATTACATTCATTAATGTTTATATCAAATCTGATTATTTCTATATTTTTTACATCATTACGAATTTTGCACTTATTCGAATCCATTCACATATATATAATATGTAATTAATGAATTCAATTTTAACAAAAAAAATATAAATTACAATTCATAAATTGGCTTTATATTTACTTTATCAATATTGTTTTTAATATAATCTATACCATACGTTTTAATTAATTTTTTAATTTTAAATTTGAAATATATGAATTTTTCTTCTTCATCACATTTAAGGAATTTTTATTTACAATTTTCAAATAAAAATTCTCTAAATGCTGAAAATGTATATGTTTTCCAATAACAATCTTTACAAACATTTATACCATTATTGATTGAAAATTTTATCTTATCTATATTATAAAATAATTCTTCATCTTGTGTAATAGGTATAGTTAATTGTTTTTGTAAATGTGACAATATTTTAGCATTATTAATACATTTTAATAAATTATCAATTATATTTTTTATCATTCCATTACCACACGTTCTTACTTTCATATTCATAAAATCATGTTCACAACTAATATATACATTGTCTATGACACATTTACGTTTAATTGCTTTACTTACTATATCAATATATTTTAATTTGAAATAAGTATTATTAATAGTACTATAATATGATTCTGCAAATAATTTAAAATTTTGAAAATCATTTAATGTAATTGTATTAAATTCACTTATTAAATTAATTTTTGAATCAATTTCTACTTTATATTTAATATTATTTTCTTTACTTGATAAAATATATTTATTATCTATAAATTCATATTCAACAATATTATTTTCAATATATTCATAAATTGCGTTTTCCATACTGTTATATAATACATATATCAACTTCAATTTTAATTCTAACTAAAATTGAGTATAACTAATTTTAATTCTAACTAAAATTGAGTATAACTAATTTTAATTCTAACTAAAATTGAGTATAACTAATTTTAATTCTAACTAAAATTGAGTATAACTAATTTTAATTCTAACTAAAATTGAGTATAACTAATTTTAATTCTAAAATTGAGTATGCTAATTTTAATAAAAAAATATATTATTACAATTCATAAATTAAATTTTCAGACTTAGTCATATTGTTAAAAATTTGAACACCATAATCATTAATAAATTTTTTATCATATTTATTAATAAATTCTTGCATTTGTTGTTTAAAACAATCAATTTGTGTTTCAATGCTATGTTTATATCCTGGTAATGTTGTTAAATATTTATCAATTTCAATAAAATCGCACAATTCAAATGAAACACATGAAACATATGAATTATAAAATGATATGATATATGTTTGCATTTTTATTTGAATATTATCAACAAACATATTATCATTTCTAAATGTAATATCTATTTTTTCATTAATAAATTCAAGAATTTTAATACATTTATCAACATTGTTTTTAATTATATCTGCACATTTATAAATTTTACACATAGATAAATAAATGGTATTATATACAACATTATTATTAAATTTAAATGAATAATCTATATAATTATTACTAAAATAGACTTGTCAATATACAATCTTATTTCTAAAATAGACTTGTCAATATACAATCTTATTTCTAAGACTCAGTATTTTTAATCTCTATATTATATACATATATACTTAAATGTTAGGTACACTATTTATTTTATCAAGTACAACAATAAGTAAAGAAAAAATTAATCAACAATTGAATATTTTGTCATATATTCAAAAAAATGTTAAAGTTTTAAAATCTATGGGATTTAAATTAAAAATTTTGCGCTTTACTGATGAAATGATAAATAAAAATGTAAAAAAAGAATTTAAAAAATATGGGATTAAAAAATTGCCATGTCTTGTAATTAATAAAAAAATACAATATGATGTAGTTGATTATTTATCATCATCTATTAAAACATATATTGCATCTAAAGCGCAAACAAAACGACAACCAGATTTAAATCCTGATCAAGATCCAGTACGAAGATTTTTAAGTAGACAAATAGACGATGATGAAGAAAGCCAAAATGGAGATGAATCGCAAAATTTTGAAGCTACATTCCATGATAAAATGAAAAAACAACAAGATGAACGAGAAGCGCGATTACCACCAAATATGAGAAAATTAAAACAAATTCAACAACAGCAGCAAGAAGAACCACAACAAACACACAGTACACGCGAAGAACAGCCAAGTAATCAACAAATACAACAAGAAATGGAAAATAATGAAGGAATTTTACAAAGAATGAAACAAAGTGGCGATACTAGTGTCGATGATGAAATGATACTCGCAAAAATGGATATTTAACGCAAAAATATAAATATTTTTTTTAATCATATTATAAATAATATATATTATATGATTGAATAAAATTATATATAGTCGCAAACATGGCAAATGTTGTAATGGAATTTTTAGATGAAATTTCAAAATTAATCAATGAATTAGTTAAAGTTTATAAAACTGACATTGATATTATACAATTACAAAAAAGATTTAGTTTAGTTAAACAACATAGCCCATATGCTGTTTATGATAAAATAGGCAAATATTTAGTTAAATATGGTGAACAAATTTTGAAATCACAAACCACAAATAATCTTGATTTCTTTATGAAAAATACATTTGATGACGATATAGAAGATGAAATAAGTTTTGTAACAGCAATTATTTATAAAGTACAGGATTACGTAAAAACATTAGACGAAAAAAAGAGAAAAAAATATGTTGATATTATATATAATTTGTATGAAAGTTATGTTGAAAATTTATGATACATATATTATATAGATTGATATTTTTTATATATTATACAATCATGGCAGCACGTGTTAAAGTTAAAAAAGTAAATCTTATTAAAAATACTTCAGAAGATCCAGATATTGCTGATATTTTTAAAGATATGATGAATGGAAGTATTAAAATTGACATTGTACATAGAAAATATAAATTAATTTATGAAACTGCATGTAGATATAAAAATTTAATCAATATTTTAATTCCACAATGTGCAAATGATCAATATATTAAAAAATTTTATCGCGAAATCTGCGATTCAATTACTAGAGAATTTAACGCTGAAGACTTAGATAAATATTTTACTAATCCATTAGCAGCACCAAAAGATGTTTATGATAGCATATCAGCAGCAAATAAAGCACGATATATTGATACATATAAACGTGTAAAAGTGTGTAATTATGTGAATTCAATTGTTATTACATTAAATAATATTAATAGTAAAAAATTAAATTTTATGGATGAAGTAAAGCTTCCAGGTGGCAAATTTTCATATGTTCCAAAACAAGGTAAATTACCAAGCGCGTATATTACTAAATATGCAGGTAATGAATGGTGCCCAATTTCAGGAGCTGAAGCATTAAATATTAAACAAATTTATATTATGAGTCAAACACAAGATGATAAAGATTTTCTATTGATGTGGATTCAAAAATTATATGAAATTTGTTATAAAATGTATGAAACACTTAATATTCCAGATATCGATCCTGATGATTTTATTAAAATTGTTAAAGTTTCTATTGAAAAACTTAAGAAACAAATACCAAGATGTGGTAAAGCATTTAAAAAGATTGAAGAATCAATTTCAATGTTAAAAGATAATTTTACAAACTATTATAAAGATTATATTACTTCAAATAATCCATCGATCATTATTGAAAGTTTTATATCTGATGTATCAAAAGAATCAGGAAATGATATTGAATTGGCGCGTGAATTTCGATCAATTATTAATTATTACAAAAAAATGGTTAAACAGCAAAAAGAAACTGGAAATTCAAAACTTAATAAAGTATTTTCACATGTTGAATCGCAATTTTCATTACTTTCAAATATAACGGGTCAAAAACTTGATGATGAAGAAGAAGATGATGATGAAATTGTGCAAGAAAACGAAAATGAAGAAATTACACAAGAAAATGAAAATGAAGAAATTACACAAGAAAATGAAAATGAAGAAATTACACAAGAAAATGAAGACAAAAATGAAGAAAAAAATGAAGAAAATACAAATACAAATGAAAACGAAGATGATAAACCATTAGATATGGCCAATTTACAATCTGAATTAATGGGAATGTTTGGCAATATAAATACTTTAGATGAAAATTTGGAACCAGAAACAACAGAATAAAATGATAAAAAAATATATATTTTTTATGTATTTATTATCATTATTTTTACATTTTATGTATATTTTTTTATCATTATTTTTACATTTTATCATTATTTTTACATTTTATGTATTTTTACATTTTATGTATTTTGTGTTTTGTATTATATATTAAGTATGAATAATGACTTATTAAATAGTGATGTTTCAATTATTGGACCAAATTGTGATTATTTCGGCCAAGTAATTTATTGTAAATATGATAATATTATCATAGATATTGGCGATTTAATTATTAAAAAAATTAGTAATAAATATGAATACAATGTTTTAAAAGAATTACATAAACTTAATTTTCCATTTATTCCAAAAATTAAAAATCAATTTAAAAATAAAGATGATTATTTTATTGTTATGGAAAAAATTAAAGATGATGATATTGACATAACATTGTTTTATGAACTTTTTGACGCGCTCAAAATTTTGCATTCACATCATATTTTTCATCATGATTTGCATCCAAATAATATATTATTTGCTAATAATCAATATTATATCATAGATTTTGGATGTAGTATTATGAATAATAAATATAATGATGATAATATGACACCAAATGATTTATTTATAGAAGATTGGAAATTTAATAAAATATATGATTTAGGTCAATTATATTGCTCATTTATCACAATTTGTTCAAATTTAAAAATATGTCTACGAAAATTTATCGAATTAGATACATTTAAATTAACAATATACGAAAAATTATTTTATATATGTTATGTGATTGAACATCAAGATTTATGGGAAAATTATGACATTAACGCATTATTAAATTCATATCGACATTATAATGTAATAATTAATTTTAATAAGAAAAAAATTATATATTTTGATGTATTATTAATTAAAGAATATGAGTATAAAAATTATCAATCATTGAATTATTTAATGTTTAATGATTATTTGAAAACAACACATTTATAATTTGTAATTAAATTCTTTTTAATTAATATATAGTAACATCATAATGATAATTAATAATACATTATTTCTCGTGTTTACAATTATTGTAATTATCATTGTAATAATTTTAAATCAAAATGAGCGTGGAATTCTTACAGCAATACTAATTTCAGTATTATTTATATTAATTAAAGAAGGAAATATACCACAACTTGAACATTTTGATAATGATTTATACACTGAAAAACCATTAATAACAGAAATGCCAATTGATCATCGCGACGACTATTTAGAAGAGCGCGATTCATTTTGTTCTGAAAATACATATAAAGGCGCGATAGATTGCGATGATTCAAAAGAAAAAAGTCCATATTTAACCGGCCCAAGTGCTGATAAATATCAATATGTAAAAAATTCAGGTTCAAAAGATGATGTAGATATTGACGCAAAACAAGTCGCGCAAGGATTATATAGAAATGATTATGCACGTGCAATTACTGGAGTTGTTGATAGAAAGAATGAAATGGGTAAATATGTAACAGAAGAAGTGCAAGATGCCGAAACTGAAAGATGGTATGGAAACGAGGATTTTTAACCATTTAATCATCGATATTTTAATAAATTTATATATTTTTTATAAAATTGAATATATTATATAGGTATATAAAAATGCCAATACCATTATTTGTGCCAAAAATAGATCAATATACACTTAATAATATTGAATATTATCAAATTGTGTGTACAAATCGTACTGGTACAATAATTTTAAAAGATTTAAACAAAGATATAAATAAAGCATATAAAGGCGAAATGCAATTAATTGCACGTGAAATGAAAATAAAAGGGTATTCATCAATGACAAAACAACAATTAATAAATGAAATTTTACCATTATTATTTTTCGAAAATTGAAATTATACATATTATGTATTGTCTTCATGAATAACATATTTATTGTTTCAAAATTTGAACAATATACGATTGATGGTATTAATTATTTCAACTTTTCATTCCCAAAAAATAATTCAGTTTACACAATACATTATTTAAATACAAATTTAAATATGTGTAAAAAATCAGATTTAATGACAATTGCGAAAGAATTAAAAATAAAATATTATTACACAATTTCTAAACGCGAATTAATAAAAGAAATACAAAATAATATATATTTTGAATAATGTATATTTTGGGATATAAATAATATAAATGTAAAATGCAAAAAAAATGCAAATGATATAAATAATACAAAATATTTATTTTTTATTTTATATAATGTGGCTAATTATAATATTAATAATTTTAATAATTTTAATTGTTATTGTATCTCTAATAAAAATTGAATATTATGGTGGAGCAGTATATGACTTTCATAATAAAAAAATTATAATCTCGCAAAAATTTCCACAAGATACGGCAGGTTTTCTTAATTACTGTCGAAATTTACCATATAATATAACCTATGAAATTGTAGAAGAAACAAATTCAAGATTCGATTTAAATGTTACAATTGAACAATTAAAATCATTTAAAAATACACAATTAACATTAAAATACTTAAAAGGCTTAAAAGATCCAAAATTAATAAAAGAATTAAAATTAGAAGCTGAAAAATTAGATTATGAAGGTAAATTTCAACTAGTTCATCGCGTTCAAGAAAAATATAAATGCAATCCACTAAATATTATATCTACACTTGGTCTTGAACCAGAACTTAAAAATGATGAAAGATTAGGTATATTTTCATTACCATCCCAACACAAATCACGTGAAGATGCCGTAAAATTCGAAAAAGTAGTTGAGCATTTAATCGCAAAAATGTCAATTGATTATATTACAGAAAATGACATGAAAGGCGCAAAATTAACACCTGATATATTATTAAAAGATAGTAATTTATATTATGAAACTGAAAAAGGTGAATTAGTAAAAATTAATTGGATTGATGCTAAAAATTATCCATATTACGCAAATGAATTGACGCATGAAAAATTAATAAATCGCGCAAATGCATATACTGCTGAATTTGGCGCTGGATTATATGTATTTAATGGGGTTTGGTCAAATATTGTAATAAAAAATGCATTTATTATTGATTATAAAAATTTAGTATAAAATTGATTTTTACAATATTATATAACACAATATGGATCAAATTATCGAATTTTTAAGTCGCGATTTACCAGAAAATTATAATTTACGTGAAAAATTAGAATCAAAAATTCACATTGAAAAAATAAATACAATTGATTATTTTGTAAATGCATTAATTATTGTTTCGAATAATGAACATAAAAATGTAAATGAATTTAATCATTATGATTTACATCAAGTTATAAAATTTTTTTGCGTATCAGCAATTACTCCTGATTTATATAATTATATTGATCAATATTATGAATTATTTATCAATAAATCTATTATGATAGAACTTGAATTATTTGATACTAAAAATATTATTCGCATATCATATAATGATGCAATACAACATATGCTTAAACTTGAAAATGTATGCGATTCAATAATTATTAATTTACATAAATATTCACCTATTAATTATAAAGAAAATACATCTATTATGCAATTATTTTATGTTGAATCAGAATTAATTATGGCCATATATGCATGTGCTGTTATAAGTCATATTATTGATAAACAAAAATTTAAACATGTAAAAAGTGCAAAATATTAATTATTATCAATTTTTTTTATCAAAATTGATTTTTATTATATTATTAATTATATAATGGAAAATTTGGGGTATATTTACATTAGAACCCATCATTTATATGAATATAATACATGCAAATTAGGTAAAACAACTTGTATTCCACGTAGAGATTCACAATACGCAACAAATGAAATTCATAGAGGAAAAATGCAATTAGTAATTCAAATGTCAATTGATAAAATAGATTATATTGAAAAATTACTTCAAAAATGTTTTAAAAAATTTCATGTACAATATAATGCTGGAACTGAATTTTATAATAAAAAAATAATAAATTTAATTGTGCCATTATTAAAAAATATAAATTGTGAACATAAAGTACTTACACGTGAAGAAATAAATAATTTAATACGTGTTGAAAAAACGCAAAAATACGAAATTAAAACAAAAAATAAAATTATTACAAATTATAAATCAAATATTTTAAAAAATAAAGTAAATAATAAAAATATAATTAAAAATGATAATGATAAAATAATTAATAATGATAAAATAATTAATATTGATAAAATAATTAATATTGATAAAATAATTAATATTGATGAAATAAATGATAAAATAAATAATGAAATTGTAATTAAAAATGATGATATTATACCAAATGATCATCAATTAGAAATTTTAAATAAAATTGATACATTATTCAATGAAAATGATATATTAAAGTTAATATGGGCATGTGGATTGGGTAAAGCACTTTTAAGTATTTTAATTGTAAAACAATTAAATTTTAAATCAATTGTATTTGGCGTACCAAGTAATTATTTACAAAAACAAATAAAAAACGAAATTTTAAAAGTTTTTAAAAATGCGAATATTTTATTAGTAAATGGAGATTTAATAAATAAAGATTATATTAAAAAATTTATAAATGAAAATACAAATATATTTATTATTACAACATATCATTCATGTAAATTATTATTAGATTATGAATTTGATTTAAAAATTGGAGATGAAGCGCATCATTTAGTAGGAAATAATGATACTTTTTGCAATTTTCATAAAATTCGCACGAAAAAAGCACTTTTTATGACAGCAACTGAAAAGTATGTAAATAGTGAATTTTCAATGGATAATGATACATTTGGATTATGTATTGATACAAAAACGGTATGTTGGGCGATAGAAAATAAAAAAATAACAGATTATAATATTTTAATTATAAAAAATACTGAATATGAAATTGATAATATTATACAAAAATTAAATATTGAAATCACAAATAAAGAAATATTTATATCATGTTTTATGTGTTTGAAAGCTATACAATCATATAATGATTTAACTCATATATTACTTTATGCAAATACAACTGAAAATGCCGAAATTGCTAAATTATATATTAATATACTTGTTACGATATTTAAATTCGAAAATATTTATAATAATGCATTACATAGCAGAAACAATACATGTTTGGAAAATGAAATTGAAAAATTTAAAAATTCACAATTTGGCATTATTTCATGTGTATATATATTTGGAGAAGGCTTCGATTTACCAAAATTAAATAGTGTTTGTATCGCCGAAAATATGGAAAGCGAAATTCGAATTGTACAATCATTATTACGTCCAAATAGACTTGAAAAAAGAAATTCAAATAAAAAATCATATATCATTATACCATATATTGAATCACAATCAGGATTTGAAAAAGTGAGAACAATTATAAGACATTTACGAAATGTTGATGAAAAAGTTACACAAAAAATGATATTATCAATTTGTTCATCATCAAATACTGAAATATTAGACGGAAATATTATTTATAATTTTACACTTGAAAATAATATTGAAGAACTAGAAAATATAAAATTAAGATTAATCTATAGCAAAGATTTAAATTCAAATTTTTCTAAAGAACAAGATGAGTATAATTACGTAAAATCAATAAATAAAAGTTTAAATATTTCGTCAAAAAAAGAATATATGTTATCAAGCGAACATCATTATAATTATATCGACAATCCAGATGATTATTTTAAATTAAAAGGTGTATGGACTGATTGGTATGACTTTTTAGGATGTGATACGTCAAAATATATTAAAACTAAAGACGAATGGGTTGTGTATTGTAAAGATATTACATCATTAGAAGATTATCAAATAAAATGTGAATTAGATGAAAAATTACCCAAAGAACCTGCAGAATTTTATAAAGGATTTAGTAATATATCAAATGAATTAGATATATGTGAACAAAGAAGATAAAAAATATTTTTTATTAATATTTTTTATTAATATTTTTATTAATTAATATTTTATAATATATTTTTCTCTTTAAGTAATTTAATTAATCCATCTTTTGTTAATTTTGAATGGCCTGATAAATTATTACTTTTACATAATTGTCTATAAAAATCTACTGTTCCTTCTTTTACTGTTTTTTCAAACTTTATAGGTTCATCACTTTCAATAATTTGCAATAATTGTTCTTTTG
>Ga0214192_1000590_pt1 | contig 22123 bp, 25 predicted proteins | sample TroBogEpilimnion_44_FD_153030 | JGI IMG/M metagenome (GOLD analysis project Ga0214192, IMG submission 153030) | Freshwater microbial communities from Trout Bog Lake, WI - 29JUL2008 epilimnion | ecosystem: Environmental > Aquatic > Freshwater > Lake > Epilimnion/Euphotic zone | place: Trout Bog... | reverse complement strand
GCCAAGACGAGATGCAAAGTTACTAACTTTGCATCTCGTCTTGGCTTCTTACTGTCTAATTTGGGGCCGGTCTAATATCCCGCCACGCTGGGCCTCGTCACGGTCTAATCCGATCGCGTCCACGCTGGGCCTCGTCACGGTCTAACCGGGACGTGGACGCTGGGCCTCGTCACTGTCTAACCGGGACGTGGACGCTGGGCCTCGTCACGGTCTAACCGGGACGTGGACGCTGGGCATGCTCACGGTCTACGTTTTATTTGCTTGACTTCTGTTTCTTATCGTTACCGTGACGCTTCACTTTCATACGCTTCACTTCCTTCTTGCGATCGCTCGACGACGTCATCCCTGTCGTGTAGCCTTCCCGTTGCGACACGGGGACGAGCTGGTACCCGAAACCAACCGGAACGCGTACAGTCGGGGCGCGTTTGTTGAACTCGTGCAGGCCTGACGTGTACCCAGCCGACGTCGACTCCGTACCCGCCGCGATCGCACCAGCAACGACGCCCGCCCCAATCGCAGCGCCGAGCACGGTGTACGTTGAACGATAACGTTTAAAATGGTCGAGAGCGTATTCGGACCAAGTCATTTATCATACGGAGACATTACTTTTCGGGCGGTTGTGTAGTATGGAAGCGATGTCGATCGCCACGCTCGCCGGCGTCTTACTGCTCGGCCTCGAACGCATCCTCGCTCGTTTCAGCTGTCCCGGGTTTCACGGTTTCTCTCACGTCGACCTCGCCGTGTCACGTTGTTGTCGTCTCGAGGTCGAACGTCAGCAGAGTCCACCGTCGTCACCAACGTACGCGTCCGGGGTCGCCACGCCCCCGACACCCACCGTAACCGCGACACTCGAGCGTAGCGTCGCCGACGTCATCGAGAGCATCGCGAGCCGTCGCGGGTCCACTCTCAGCCCTGCGGTGTCGGTAGACCTCGCGCAACTACCGAAACCCTGAAAAATTACACTCCCACTCACATCCAACGCCGGTTAGATGCGAGTGGGTGTGTATTCATTTACGATGTTGTTACAATTATTACTGTAAATGGTTTGGACGAGGCATTTGTAGAAGAACTCGCAACATCAATGTTCACCGTCGAGCTCAAATATAAGCTTACTTCCCATGTTGAATTGCCACCCGCTTGAAAAAATGTATTATTGAACGGGAAGAAAGTTGAGCCATTTAACCATCCTCCATAAGCAGCGACGACATTTGTTGATGAGCATCCAGTTGGTAGTGCTACAGATAGTGCATTTCCGGCAGATGGTAAGTTGCCAATTACTTTCCAATACATTAACGAACAACTATTTCCGGTCGTAATTGTCCCGCTCACGTTCACACTCCCGCTCACATCCAACGCACATGATGGAATGGACCTACCGATTCCAACATTTCCTGCGGCGCTAATGCGCATCCATTCTGTGCCTCCCTGTATGGTGGAAAATATACACGGTGCCGCAGAATTAAGAGTGTTTGTCAACCCAGATTGAATATATGTGCAACCTCCAGATGTGTTAATCCTGACAAAGCCAGAAGGATCAACGATGTCATACTTTAATGCGTTCACACTCCCGCTCACATCCAACGCAACCATCGACACCACAACACAATAAACCACACTATGATGATGTGACTATAATAGCAGTGAATGGACATAATGCCATGATTGCACTTGAACCCATCACGATCGTCATTGTACATGGACTTCCACCATTTATATAAGCTGCACAAATCCATTGATTATTAGGAGAATACGTATTATTATAAGCATTGCTAAATGGGAAGTAGTACGACGTGCCATACGTAAAACCTGCATGGAACCCTACAATGTTTGCAAGCAAAATGCCCGTTGGCAAATTAATATTCACAGAGGATGTAGTATTTGGAGGCATATTCCCAGTCACTTTCCAATAAATTAGCGAACACGCATTACCAGTTGTAATAGTCCCACTTACGTTCACACTCCCACTCACATCCAACGCATACGATGCCGTCGACTTCCCGATGCCCACCTGCCCCGCACTCGTCACGAACAACGCGTTACTACTACCAGCATAGAATGCCGCAACTGGTTGTGCTGTGGTTTCCGTTTGCGTGACCGACAGGGCAGGCCCGGTTCCATAGTTGTTAATCACAACGTTCGAACTGTGCGTCTCGTAAGCATTGATAATTTCGGTCGTTCCCAGCACGCTCACGTTGGATGCCGTTAATTGACCCGTGACATTCAGCGCCCCGGACACGCTCACGTTGCCCGTTCCAGCAGCGATGCGCATCCCAGCGAAATTGGACGACCACAAGCACAAATCGCCAATGTCATTCTGCACACGGGCCGTGTTCACGCCTCCGACGGGTGTGCCCGTGGATGCGTTTAAAATGAGTTCAAGGCCTGACGACATTGCAATAGGCCCACATTAAAAATCAACCCAGTGCGATCCAGCTGAAATTGCCAGCCATAGCACCGATGTTGGCTCCGTCCCACACGAAGCATTTCGCGTAAAATCCTGACGTCGTTACGTTGTACACCGTGATACTGTATATGTCCTGATTCGATGCATTCATCGTCGCCGTGACTTGTGGCGTATTCGTAAAGCCAAAGTGGAACGCAATAAACGTGCCGTTTGCGGTGCCCGATGCCACGAACCCGGAATCGAACTGACGCGCCGTGGAGTATCCACCCACCGTGATCGCAACCGACGGCGTCGAAAGGGAGACGTTAACCGTAAGTGCATTCGTGTTCATGCTATAGGCCGTGAGGCTTGACGTCAAACTAATCGTTCCCGCACTTAGGGTTCCCGCACTTATCAACGTGCCCAGCACGGTGGATGCGTTCACCGTTCCGCTGACGTCAAGCGCATAATTGGTAATAGTCTTTCCAATTCCCACGTTGTAACTCGTCATGTTGATTCCATACATATTGCTCGTCCACGGCGCAACGTAGGGCACCCCTGCGATAGCACTATATGGCACGTACTGGGACGTCGTGGGCCACGTTAAACTGCTCGCGGACGTCGTGCCCGTCGTCGTCGTCGTCGCACTGGCCACAACGCCAGTGGCGCAGTTGTACACGTAACCGGGCGGGATGTGGGCCCCGCTCGCGACCCATTTTACGTTGAACAAGTCCGTCACGACAACTACATTGCTGCTCTGTGGAACGATAAGGCTGGTGCCGGCCGTAACAATGCGCGTGCTAAGGGCGTCGTTGTGGACGGCCACGAGTATCCAGTTTGTGGTGGGCACGACGTTTGTAATGGGATACGACGCGGCCACAAGAGCCGACTGCACGAATGCGTTCGTTTGCCCTGGCGTCACGACGTAATAGAGCGCGGACCCCAACGGAAGGGGGATGCCTTGCGACGTGCACGTCAACGTCGTCGTCGTGCCGCCGGTATAGTACGTAATCGTCCCCGACGTCGGGGACGGCCCAATGTCGATGAATCCGCTCGAGGCATAAGAAGAAGCCAATGGGATCGCCGTGGCTTTCACCGACCACGACAAGTACGTTCCCGTCCAGGCCACGGCGCCGCCGCCCGATAACGTGAACTGAGCGTTGAGGCCTTGGCACGCGATCGCTGTCGCCGCGAGCGTGCCAGTGATGGCCACGTTGCACGTCAGTGCTACGTTCCCGCTATTGTCAAAGTAGAACGGGGATGCGCCAGCCGCGCCCGTCCCTCCCGTTGCGCCGGTGGGTCCGGTCGGGCCGGTGGGGCCGGTCGGGCCGGTCAGGCCGGTCGCGCCCGTTGGGCCTGCGGGACCTGTGGCACCGGTCGGGCCGGTCGGGCCGGTCGCGCCCGTTGGGCCTACGGGGCCAGCAGGGCCCGTCGTTAGCGTTGGCTTGTTCGTGAGGTCCGTGTACGATCCTGTTACTGCGACGGTCGCGCAATTTCCAGAGTGAATGAAGTACGACGTGTTGTTGTACATGATTTTGTCAGCGACCCATGACACGGTCGCCCCATACACCGTGGTGATGTTACCCGTCGCTGCGTTGGCGCCCGAGTAGAGCGTGTTTGGCGACGACGCGGTGACGCCTGGGATCGTGATCGTCCCGCCCGCCCCGCTCAGAACGTAATCAGTTCCGTTATACCGCACGGCCCCCGACGAAAAGGCCGTGTATTGAATGGTCAACGTCCCCGTGCTGGTCGACAGCCACGACGTGTCGGTCCACGTGCATAGTGCAACGTTACTCGTCAATGCGTTGTAGATCGCATTGGGCACCGCCAAATAGTTGTTGTACGGGACGAAATTGCCGACCATGGCCGTCGGGGCGTTGACGCGGCTTCGTGCTTCGACGGTGCCGTTCACGAGCGTGTTGCCATCGGAAATTAGCGTGTAATTGTTGTAATAGGCGTTGTCGAACGTGTCCGCGGAATCCGTGCTCGCTGCGATGACTTGGCCGCCGATGAGTTGCTGTTGGCATATGATGTTGCAGTACGACGCAATGCCTTCGCTGGCAACGAGGGTATCACATAATAACCCTTCGAACGTCGAGAGCCCGGCCATGTAATTCATTGTCAGACCACCCATGATGCGGTTCCCCGACGCATCCGTGGTCCACTGCCCGTCAATCGTTATCTGCATCCGTTACATTATGCGCACATTTTTAGCTTGGGCGACCAAAGACAAGTTCAATGGCTTGCCCCGTTAGTCCCTGTGGTGCAGCATCGAGGCCCCCGCGCGCAGCAGCACGGCGAACGACTTGTAAAAACTTGTTCCCGACCTGCTCGTTGCCGCCTATATTTCCTTCCATCGAGTTGATGATGTGTTGCAAAAAGTCGACGGCGTTGCCTTGCATGGCAACTTTTACGGCGTGGTTGAAACCCGCCGTGTCATCGTTGATGAGCTGCTGCAGACTCTTTTGTTGCGTGCCTCCCGCCGTGTCAACGGGGGGGAAGTTCATCTTGCCGGTGTAAAACAGGTACGCAAATAACCCCGCCCCACCAATGGCACCGATGGCGCCCACGGAGGCCATCGCGAGCGCCGTGCTCGCGATGTTTTCAGCCGTTGCGAGATCGCTTCCACCGTACGTCCGCACATTCGTCCCAGTTATGGTGCCTTTGCACTGCAAATCGTTCGAGACCGTCAAGTTGGACGTCGCCAGATTCGTATACCCCGCATTAATGGCGTAACTGTTATCGCTCGACAACGTCTTGAAATTGCACAGTGAGTATCGCATGTTGCTCGTTTGCGTGATGATGTGGCCATTGTAATCGTAGTTAACCGATGATACCTGGGACAGCGAGGTCAATAGGGTGGCCGTGGGATGCGCGGCCGCGAGCTCCGCGTTCAGTGCCGCCAAAATGTTGGTGTCCGTGTTCCCTCCGCTGTTTTCCAGCACCGGTAAATACAGGTTAAGGAGCATCGAGTAGACCTCCGACGGATTCGTGGAGACGAAGCTTCCATAGTGGACGAAGTCACTCGGCGATCCGTACGACGTGTTCACTATTTCAGTGTACGTTGTGTCGTACGAAATTACAGGGTGAAGGAAGGCGGGGAGGCTTTCCCACGTGATCTGCCCCGAAATGTTGCTTGCGTAAATGCCCGTGTTCGACAGCATTTTGAGCCCCGTCGTATTGATGAACTTGGTCGACATGTTCGACGTCCCTGTATTTTGGTAGGCCTGGCGAAGGAAGACCCAAGGCGTCGTTGCGTACGTCGTCGTGAGCCCGTTCGCTGTGAACGACGTCTGGTTCAAATGATCGTAAATGTTCGAGCTGTAATAGTTGGGCTGGTTCACGTCGAAACTCAGGATGGAGCCAATGCTGTCAGGGACCACGTTGCTATACGCGAGCCGGCCATGCACTTGTCCGCCGACAGTGATGTCATTTGTCACCGTCGCACTGCTCAGCGACGTGCTGCCTCCCACTGTAAGACTCCCCCCGACGGCGAGGTTATTCGTCACCGCCGCTGCGTTTAGGGTTGCGTTGCTCGCCACCGTAATGTATTCGAATGTCGTGTTTCCAATGTTCGCAAGGTTGCACATGGACACGACTGGAACGCCAAGGAGCTGCGAATACGGAATGTGCACGTTGCACAACGCGTACACGTAGTTGCTCGTGACGGCGTGCGTGAAGTCCTGCGACGTCGCACTTCCACCGGGGTAGTTCACCAGCCCGACGTTGACCACTGTGTCTGTCGTCGACACCAGCGTTTTCGTGGCTTGCAAGTACGAAGGGAGCGCGTTTTGGTCAATGACGCTTCCATCCGCGTAGATGTTCGACGCTGGCACGCCGATCGCGCCGAAGACCTGCAGCGACGACGGGGGCACGGGCGTGAGGGTGACCGTCGTCGTCCCCGTCCCGGACTGCCATACGTTGCTCACGTAGGACGACGTCGGAATAGATTCGACCGTGCCGCCCGTTAGATTTTGCGCGTCGATTGTGCCCGACAAATAGACGGCACTTACGCTGTTGGCCGTGAGATATCCCGTCACGGTGACCGTGGAGTACGTCGGGGCCGTGGGCAAGTGCGACGTGTTGATGACTCCACCTGTGAGGTGCGACACGTCGAGCGTGGCATTCGCAAGTTCCCCGTACACGTTGCTGGCCTCGATTCGCGTCCCGCTCGAGTTGACGAGAGGTAGTAGGTTCGGCCACATCGAGGATGCGCCCTGGGACCACGGGATCTGGTCTTCACGAAACACGCCGGTGCCCCCCACGTTCGCTGGCGTCAACGATGTCCCCGACACGATGTTCGACGTGTCCCACGTGGTACGTTGGGGCGGAATCGCCGCCACGACAGACGTTATCATATTGTCGACACTGGTGACGCCGTCGAATGGCGTCTCGAGCGTCTCCGCGGTGCCATCGAACGCAACTGACATCTCCACTAAAAATGAAAGGGATTTTAATTGGCTCAGCTCCGGGTACCGCTCGGGCCGCCCCGTTCTTTCCCGCCATATTCACGTCGAGCCGCGCGTTCTTCACGGCGTCGTGCGTTATCGGCGTCACGGTTCGCGGCCAAACGTCGACCCATTTCCATCCACCTTTGTTCCGGCGTGTTTTCACCGAGCCCGCCCACCCCAAAAATATCACGAGGGGGAGGGCCGCCGAAGGGAGCGGCACCGTGACCTGGCGCGAGGCCAGACGAGGCGCCGTTCTGGGGCGGCGCGTTGGACGGACCGCTTCCGGACGGTGCGCCTCTTCCGAGCGAGGCGTTCGGCGTGCCGAGATCCGGAGGCGCCCGGGCCGCGGCATGGGCAGGGGCCCTGAAGCCACGCCACAGTGACAACGCATGCGGCGCGACCGCGATGGCTCCCTGCACGCCGCGCGCGACCATGTTTTGCACATACGCGCGGTCGTTCATTTTTTGACGCTCGCGGACGGCGGCACGTTGGCCCTCGACGTGTGCCGCGATCATGTCGTTCGCCGTGGGGGGCGCATAGCTGCCGCCGATGGGCTCGTATCTATCCTGCACCTGCACAATCTGCGGGCGCTGGTAGCCTTCGTCGCCACCACCGCCGCCGCCCCCGACGCGGACGTTAACGCTCTGCATCTGCTTCTGACGTTGTTTTTGGCGTGGCTTCTGCTTCTTTGGCGTCTTCGGCTCCCGGGCCCGCGGCATTTAATAGTGCGTCCGTTAAAAAATCACTTGTACGTAAAAATGTACGTTATCGGCGTCGGCGCTGTGTTCGACCAGTTGGGCACGATTTCACTTATTTTTAAGTGCATGTTCGACGAGTTCGCGAGGCGCTCGCTAAGGCGGCCCTCGACGCGTATCATGACATTGCTGCACTGTGACTGAAGCTGCGTAATGATGGGGCTGTGTTTCAACTCCTCGAACGTTGTGTACGTTGAAGTGAGAGCGTCCATTACTCACGGGTAAGGAATTAATAGATGACGGACATGCTGCCGGTCTCGTCGATCCGGAGCTTCGCGTCGTACTTGGCCCACGCCCAGAAATTGTACGTGTTGCTCGGGAGCGACGACGAGGTGAACACAAGGTCGACGTACACGTTCTGGCCGAGCGTGTTGACACCCGCGAACGTCACGCCGTCCGCGAAGGGGAACACGGCCAGCTCCTGCATGCCGAAGAAGGCACCGGCGCCGGTGTCCGTGATGTACTCATCGCGCGTGAAGCCGACCTGACCGTTCACTGCGTTGACAGAGCGGAGCGCCTTCTCGACCTCCATGAGAATCTCGGCCGACGTGGTGTCGCACGAGATGGGGCGCGGCGGGTACTGCAGCGAGCCGACGCGGTACGACACGGTCGACAGGTTCGCACGCTGGCGCCACGTGACCGAGCCCTGGGTCAGGTCGTTGGTGTACGCATTGTTGAAAAAACCCCAGATAAGCGCGGTCGTCGACTGGAAGCGTGCCGGGACGAGCACGGACGCGGACGACAGCGGGCCCGTCAGAGACGAAACGTAACCACGGTACTGCGTGACCGCAAGCTCGACCTCCTTAGGGTTGATGCGATTGTACAGCGCAATCGCTGAATCATCGAGCTCCACCAGCTGGCCCACGAACTGAACGTTGGTGATGCTGATGGCGGAGGCGACGTCGGCGGCGTTGGTAACGTTCCCGGAAGCCACCGCATTCCACGTGCCGGAGCCGCCCGTAGACGACGACCAAACCTTAAACGCATTACGGAAGTCGTCCAGGGTGAGCTCGAGGATGAGGTCGCTGTTGAGACGGTCGAGTGGAATGTACTTGTTGCCATTCTGGCCACTACCAAACAGGGAGGAAATCAGCGGGAGGCAGAACGCATAGGTCCCGGGGGTGCCGGACGAGCCCGACATGACCTGGGTACCCGCGGCGGCAGGAGTGACGCGGGTGTCGTTAGCGCCGCCGGAGATGGAGAACTGGCCCTGGCCGTACTTGGACTCGCGGGAAACTTGCGACTCGAGGAAGATGTTGTAGAGGCGGTTGTACCCAAGGATGACCTCGAGCTGGGTGCTGTTGTGGTACGTCGCCAGCTGCGAGATGAGCGCCGAGGCGTGGCCATCGAAGGTGACGCCCGCGTACGAGGGCGAGCCCGAAACGTCCGACGTGATGACCTTGTTCACAACGACGTCGAAGCGCAGGAACGAGCCCGACGGGATCAGGAACGCGCGGGGGCGGCGCGGGATCTGGATGCGCACCAGGGAGCCCGAGGTGAACGTCTGCGCGTTCGTCGGCAGGGCCGTGATCCGGACGGAGCGGGCGGAGGCGGCGTTCTGGAGGGAGTGAGGGGCAAGCTCGATGGGCAGGCTCATCGTGGTTTTAAAAAAGAGTTCACATAATTTTTCATCGCACGGTTTGGCGTGACGCTCCAATCGCGGCGCTGGGCTTGGACAGGTCAGCGCTGGGCTTGAACAGGTCAGTCCTCGTAGATCGGCTCCAACGTCAGCACCACGGTGTGGTCGAGCAGGTCCGTGGGCGACGTGCTATCGTCCAACGTGAATGATACGTGAAGCTGGGGGCCCTGGATCGGGGCGATAATCAAGGGCTGCCGCGGGATGCCGTTCTGGTCCACGTATTTCGTGGCCGTCAGTGGGAGCACGAACGCGGGTCGACTTGAGTTAAAGGTCGTAGACGTGTTAGGAAACGACAGGGTCGAAATCTTCATGTTCAGCATCCCCGACGTCGATGTCGTCAACGCGGGCCCACCCCAGAACCCCACCGTCGACAGATAACAACGGTACGCCTTGGGCGCCTCCCGCAAGGCCAGCCATGGTTGCCCCCCGAGGTCCACCGTGTAGTCGTATTTCGTGCCGTTCCCGCTTCCGCCCACGCGGTTCGTGGACGACCATTGAAGCGTGAACACGCGCTTTTCCGATAACGCCATATTAACATGCACCCACAAAAAATATCGTTATCGTAAGTTAAATGGACAAGTCCGCCGTCGTCGCTCTCGGCGCGAAGGATCGCCAGCAGCCCTCGCTGGGCCAGCGCATTAAAAACCACTTCGTCGCGAACCGTGCCATGTACGCCTCCGTCGCCGGTGGCCTCGCCGCCGGAGCTGGCGCCGCGGGCGCGGCGTACCTCGGCCATGCGATTGGGCACCGTTCGGGCCTCGAGAGCGGGACCCGGGCCGGGTACGTTGCCGGCCATACGCGCGGCCATGAAAGTGGCGTACGTGCAGCTAACGAGATTCTGCAACCGTTTCTGCGGAAACGGTAAAAAATAGTTGCACATGATGGTAAACATGGACCGGCAGCCCATCGTCGCGCTTGGCAGCAAAGACAACAAGTCGCCGGGGCTCGGCGCGCGCATACGTTCGCATTTTTACGAGAACCGCGGGGCGTACATCGGCGCGCTCGGAACGGTAGCGTCCGCGGTGGCGGGAGCGTACGGGCTGCACCGTGGGATCGAACGTGGTAACCACATGGTCGCAGCCGCGAACGCAAGGCACGCTGTGGCCATTGATAGTGCGCGCCGTCAAGCGTACGGCCAGGGCCTCGGGGATGGCATGGCTGAAAACATGACGCGACGTTGGGGAGCTCCGAGTCCCAACGTAAGCGCCGGCCTTCGTGCTGCTTTGGCGAGGAGCGGCCAACGTTAAAAAATGTGAACGTGTATTAAAGATGTCCGTGCGAAAGCATTTCGAACAGCACCGCGCCAAGTACATCGCCGCCGGGGCAGCCATCGGCGCCGGGCTCGCGGGCGCGGGGGCCATGTACGCGTACGGCGTTGACCCAGCCGGGGCGTTCTCGACGGGGTTCCGTGCGTGGGGAGGGAACCAGCGGCCGGATGCGCCCCCGCCTCCGCCCGCTTGTCTTGGCCTCAGCTTGGGGCCGAACCCGTTGGGGCTCTCCACGGGGTTTAACCTCGGCGGGGCGCGTCCGCGTGCGCCCGAGCCCGCGGCTCGGTCGTTCACCTACTTCAGCTCCGACGCTTCACCTTCGTTTCATCCTCCCGTTTCGTCGTCGTCGTCATCCCTTTCGTCTCCTGCGAGAGCGTGGTCGCATATTTCAGAGACGCCGTCGCTCCCGTTGTCGCATATTTCTGAGACGCCGTCGCTACCCTCACCTCCTCCTCCTCCTCCGCCTCCCGCTCGTCAACGTGCTCCACGTGTGCTGCCGCCTCCACGTGCACCGTCGACACGGGTACGACGTCAGCCGGATTTTTACAGGGCTTAGCCCGTACGAATGTTGTTCCCAAACACGTTGAGCCCTGCGAGTGCTTCGCGCGTCATGTCGGCCTCGTCGAGCGCGTGGACGAAATCCACCTGCAACGTTACACACCACGGACGTCCGCGAAAATCGATGAGGTTGCGGTTATCGTCCGTCATGCGCAGCATCACTTGGCTGCCGAGTTGTTTTTGATGTATGCGCACGCGCTGCCCTGTGATGTTTTGCCATTGAATAAACGTCCCTGGGACCCCCGTCACGGGCACGCGCGCGAGTACAGGCGTGCGTCCGCCTTCGCGACTGTCAAAACTGTCCGTCATGAAATCGGACTCGATCCATACGCTCTGCGTTGGCATAAGGTCGACCGGAGTGGTTCCCGTCCACGTCGTGGCCGTCCCTTGGCTCGTGAAGAACGACGTCACGAGCGTCGCCAGTACGAACGCGTTCATGTTAAATCCGAGCGCGCCCGCCAGGTAACAGTTTGTGAGCGGGCACCAGGGCAACGTCGCACCAATTGAAATACCGTAAAGAGAAACCGTAGCCACAGCCGCACGCGAAATCGATACAATGCCTGTAGGGCGTTCATACGTGGCCGTGAGGGCGTCTTGTTGAAACTGGGGTGAATTATTCAGGAACGTAATGAGCTCCTGAATGTTCCAGTACCCGTCAGGGACGACGATGAGCCGGGGAACCACGGACTCCGCGACCATGTACGCGAACGCGTTGTTCATCTGTGAAACGCTGATGTTGGGCCACGAGTACGGGATCGTCGCACTAACGACGCCAATGAGCACGTCGATAGTCTCAGGGACGTCGACAAGCATCTCCTGAAACGCAAAATACAGCTCGCTCCCAAGCGTGGACGTCAACGCCTGACCCCACTGACTACTGCAGTGGATCTGCTTCGATGGGTACCGTGTGTTCAACTGGTATGACATCCGCTAACAAATGTGGATCTTTTAATTCGTGTGCCATAATGCACGGGAGGAGGACGCTGTCGTCCGTGATGAGCTCTGACAGTTTCTCGTAAAGCTGGTCGCGGGACGAGATGGGGCGGTGGTCGAGCAGGTTCCATGGTATGGGGTCTTTCGTGGCGTCGTCGAGCAACGTGAGGTCACTGAGGTCGACGTTGATGGCGCCCATGTCCTCGAACGTAGCGGGTGGGGCCTCGACGGGCACGGGCGCGGCGGGGTTCATTGCTTGGGCGCGTCATTTTTAAATGTGAGCCTTAACGTAGCGGATGCCGGACTACCAGCGGGGGGCCGTGTACGCGTTGACAGTGGGAGAGGACGGCGCGCCTTTTTACGTGGGCTCCACAACGACGAAACTGCCTTACCGTTTCGACGTCCACAAGTGCTACGCCGCGCGTTTTCCCAACCGCGCCGTTTACCAGCGTTTCGCGCAGGTCGGGATCGACAACGTCCGCATCCGGTTGTTGGCGGCGTACCCGTGCAACAGCAAGGCCGAGCTGCTCGCGGAGGAGCGGCGGCATATCCTGGCTCACGCCACCCACATCCACGGTTGCAACCAATCCATCGCGGGCGGGAGGCCGGGAAGCGTGTACGAGCGGACGCGCGAGCACCACACGCGGTACCAGCGAGAACGATATCAGCGGCTCAAGCTGGAGCGTGAGGCGGCGGCCGCGGAGTAAGCCACATAAAGGCGGCGAGGGGTATGGGGCCACCTTGGACGCGCCGAATATAATTTTCTGCGTTAAAGTTAAGCGGCACGTTTCAAACCAATGGCTGACGTCGAACCCGCCACACCGCCTCCCGTCGTACGTCGCAAGCCCGGGCGCCCGCGCGTGTACGTCCCGGTTCCCGGCGAGCCCATGACGCCCCAGATGAAGGAGGCCATCGCGAACCGCGAACGTGTTAAAAGGATGTACGATAGGGACCCCGAGAAGTACCTCACGCGCATGAAGGAGAACGCCCGGGCGCGCGCGCAGCGGACCCGGGAGGAGTTGCAGAAGGCGCGCGACGAAGCAGCCGAGCTGGAGGCGCTACGTGAAATGCGTGACAAATTGCTAAACATGGTTGTCACATCGTAAATGTGTCATTCTTTTTTGGACTTTTTGGGGTCCGCTCCCTATTTAAAGGCTGGGCGGGCCGTGAAAAATATCTCACCCCCTGGTATGCCCCCCTCGACCCCCCTCCCCGAGATGCCCGCCACCAAGATCCCCGCCCCCGAGACATGGGAGCACAAAAAGGGGGCGCGCGACCGCGCCCTCGCCACCGCCGCCGCCATGACGCCCCACGGCTTCGTGATCGCCTGCGACACGGGCGATGACAAAGGAACGAAGTGCTACGCTGCCATCGCCGCGCCGCCCACGGGCGTCGTCACGGACACTAACGCGTACGAGGTCATCCCCGACGTCCTGCTTCGCCACGCCTTCGTCGACGTCGAGTGGTACGTCGACACGCAGCCCCCGGGCTTCAACGAGGACGACGTCATGCGCATGGTGAACCGGGCCGCCATGTTCGTTCACAAGTCCCGCACTGGTGCGCAACGCATGTCGGCACATGGCGTCAAGGGCGGCCGCGAATACCGCAGCTACCACATCGTTTTCGCGCGAACGGCGATGACGTTCGAGGACGCAGATACGTTCGGCACGTTAATGAAGCGGAACGTCGAGAGCAGCATCAAACGCTACTACAACTGCGCCACCTTCAGCCCCGTCGACCTTAGCGTTTACAGCTCGAACCACCTCATGCGCATGCTCTACCAGACCAAGTACGGCGACCCGCGGCCGTTCGTGCCGAGCGGCGAGCTCAGCAGCGCCGACGTCGCCGCGCACCTCATCGCCATCTACGACCCGGCCGTCAAGGCGACGTGGACGGCACCGGCGGACACGGCGACGCTGGTATGGTCGGCAACGGCCCCGGTGCCCGCCCCCCTGCCCGCGCCCGTGGCCACCGTGACGCGCAAAGTCGAGTGGTACGAGAACGACTCGCCCGCACTGCGCGAGTACGTGGATGGCATGGTCTTCATGCTCGACGTCCTGCGGGCTGACGAGTACGGCTCTGGTGGTAGTGGAGACTTCAAGTGGGTCGACGTCGGCATGTGTCTCTACAACATCGGCGACGGGCTCGGCGACATCGACGCCTTTTTCGGCACGTGGGAGACGTGGAGCCGGCGGTCGCGCAAGTACAAAGTTGGCGAGTGCGGAAGCAAGTGGCGCGGGTTCGGCCGCAGCAACGGCTTCAACGTCCCCGCCCTGCAAAAGTACGCCAAGCTCGACAACCCCGACGCCTACGCCGAGCTCAAGCGCAAGTACGGCCGGCAGCTGTGGCCGGACTACGTCCGCGAGGTCGCGCCCGCCGCGGCCACCGCTATGGCCGCGCCTGTGAACGTCGCCAACGATGCCCTGGGTACGCGTGTGGGAACGTCCCCCTTCGTGGTGCCAACTGGACGCGAGGTGGACACCTACGAGACCGTAAAGGTCGAGTTCGAGAAGACTCGCTTCGTCGTTAACAACCCCTTCCACTTCGTTCGCATCAACGTGGATGGCACGGTTCAGCGCATCGCGAAGACCACGATCGTCGACATGCACCAGAACATCCGGCTTTTCAAGGCCCCAGGGGCGAAGGAGCCGCAAAACTTCATGCAAACGTGGCTCAACGACCCGCAACGGCGCACCCTCGAGAAAGTGGACTTCTACCCGCCGCCGCTCATCGTCCCCGACGACTGTTACAACACGTTCATCGGATTCAAAGCGGCATCGTTTCCTCGAGCGGAGGGCGTGGACCTGACGCCGGCTTTGCACCATATTGACGTCCTCACGGGAAATGCAGTGGGCGGCCGCGACTACGTGCTCAACTGGCTCGCGTGCCTCGTCCAGCGGCCAGGCGTGGACAAACACATGGCGACGGCCATCCTCTTCAAGGGCTTCCAAGGCTGCGGGAAGACGTCGTTCATTGACTGGATCGGCAAAATGATCGTCGGGCCGGACCATTACCACTACATTGACGACGCTGACAACCAGCTCTTCGCAAGGTTCTCTAACGCGTTGGACCAGGCGTTGCTCGTGTGCATCGACGAGGCCCACCAGCTTCACAAGCATGCCGACAAGTTCAAGGCGCTCATCACGCAAATGACGACGATGGTAGAGGTGAAGGGCATCCAGCCCGTGCAGACGAACAACTTCGCGCGCTTCCTTCTCGCTACCAACAACGACAACCCGTTCAAAATCGAGGGCGACAACCGACGCTTTGTCGTTTTCAAGGTGTCCGAGGAGCACAAGGGCGACATCACGTACAACGTGAGACTCAACAAGTGGCTCGAGTCTCCCACCAACGTGCGCGCATTCTTCGACATGTTGATGACGCGCGACATCGCGGGCGTGCACTTGCAGGACACGCGCCCCAAGACGGAGGAGTACCACAAAATGCAGATGTTGAACGTTCCGGCTGTCGTCGAGTACCTCGTTGAGCGCTACGAACAGCGCAAAATGGATGCCGTCTCCGTGGGGGGGAAGGCATTCCGTGACCGCTTCATGGAGTGGGCACGCGCCAACAACCGCACCATCGTCAACAACTTTAGCGCGACCTACATGACGCAGCTCTTCGAGAGCTACGGCATCAAGATGAAACAAATGCGCATCAATGGGAAGTCCGAACGGGGCTACGTTATCGACTGGGTCGCTGTGCGGCGCGCTATCGAGGGGCAATATGCGGACGTGCCGTTGTTCATGGAGGACGACGTAGCGGAGACGGAGCCCACCGACGAGCAGGGGGATGACTAAATGACACGGGGGCACCGTTGTGTTTCGGTTATGTTTCGTTTTGTTTCACTTTTCAAAAAGTGAAACAAAAGTGAAACACTCGTTTCTACTGTAAATATAGTGTATGTTTCACTTGTTTCACTTGTTTCACTTTTAAAAATATTCTTAGAAAAGAAGGGGGGTCCATATATATAGAGAGTGGGGGGTAAAAAGTGAAACAAGTGAAACAAGTGAAACATCACTGCAATTACAGTATAAAAAGTGTTTCACTTTTGTTTCACTTTTTCGAAGTGAAACATGCAAGTGAAACAACTACAAATGCAGTAGAAACGGCGAATGCCCATGTCCACCCCCCTACGCCACGGACGTTCTACTTTGCCGCCGCCGCCGCGGCCGCGCCGCCCGCGCCGCCCTCGCCCCCCTCGCCGCCAGTGCCCGAGGGGCCCGCGCCGCCCTCGCCGCCGCCCGCGGTGAGCTTGGCCTTCAGCTTCTCGCGCTCCTTCTGCTTGCGAACGTTGGCCTTGGTGCGCGCCGACTCCGCCGCGCGCGCCTTCTTGACGACGCGGTCGAGGTCTGCGCCGATGACGTCGTGCATGGCGGCGGCGTGCTTGAGGATGTGCGTGACGCTCTTGTTCACCATCTCGGCTGGGACGTTCTGCGCCTTGACGATGTCGGCGGCGAGCACGTACGACTGGGCGATCATGCCGAACGCGGACTCCGCCGCGACGTCGACGGCGCGCTTCTCATCGACGCTGCGCTTGGCGTCGGCTTCCTTGTCGCTCTCATAGTCTTCGAGAACGTAGTCCCCGTCGTAGCCCTGGACGCCGGGGCGGTCGGTGATGCCGCCCTCGGATGCCTCGCCCATTTCGGTGTCGCTGCGCGCCGTGGCTGCCGCGGTGTGGAGCGCGCGCAGGTGGCCAGGGGCGGGGGCAAGGGCGAGGGCCGAGGGAGCGCCGGGGGTTGCCATGGTAAATGGTGGGGGGATGTGTCAAGGGCGGAAGGATGTGTCATTGGGTTTGTCTCATGATGTGTCACAAAAACCAAAGGACATAATCAAAATTAAATGGGCCGTAATCAGGCCGTAATCAAAGGGAAAACGCCACGTCACAAAGCGAAAAATCATTTAAGGACATAATCAGGCCGTAATCAGGCCATAATCGAAGGGAAAACGCCACGTCACCCTACGCGTCGCGCCAAGCGTCCCGCCGCCCGTCGCGCTCCTCGCCCTCTCCCGCGCCCACCTCAGAGCGACAACCAAAACTCGCGGTACTGCTCGATGAGCGCCTCCGGGAGCTGCAACATCGGCCACGTGGCGGCGAGCGAAATTGACATAGCGTACGACCGGATGGAGCTCGGCTTGAGTCGCAGCGCGAGCACCGCCGCGCGGACGACCTCGAACTGCGTGAGGTAGAATCCCAAGTTCTCCATCAAGTAAATGTTTGGCTCCCCGAGCGCGCCCAACAGGCGACGAACGTGGCTTAGGTGTTTTTGCGTCGTCGAGCGCGCTTTTCCGCGCTGCTCGTGCCACTCGACGAAGGCCTCCCAGCCAAGAGCCGGGCGGACGTGCGGGAAATCCACGAAGTGGTGCTGAAGAAAAGCGGCGAAGTGCGCGGGAATAGGATCCATGGGTGGGAGGGAAATGAAGGTAGAAATGTCACGGACCCAACATTTTGAAAGTCACACCAAGAGTTTCCTTAGTGTCACACCCAGCGTCCCCCCCACCGTCACGCACCCCGTCACGCCGTCCGTCACGCACCCCGTCACGCTGCCCGTCACGCTGCCCGTCACGCTCCCCTGTCACGCTGCCCGTCACGCTGCCCGTCACGCTCCCCTGTCACGCTCAGGCTGCGGCCGCCCCGCCCGCGCAACCCACTTAAAGAGACCCCCCGCCTACCCGGGTAGCACACGCGGCACAGCCAGGAACTTTTTTCTGTCCCTCCCTGGTTAAGGACACCCCGTCCACCCCCCGGTAGCAGCCATGGCGACCGCCGCCCCCGCGACCCCCGCCCCCCCGGCCCCCAAGCCCAAGCAGAAGCGCGCCAAGTCCGAAGGACCGCGCAACAAGACGGATCGCATTAAGGCTGGTATGACGGCCGAGGAGGTCGCCGCCATCCAGAAAGAGCGCAAGGAGAACCGCGCCGCCAAGAAGAAGGCGTACAACGCCAAGGTCGCCGCCAAGAAGCCCGCGGACGCGCCCTCGGCGTGGGACCACCTGTCCGACGCGGAAAAGCAGCGTCGCAAGACCCAGCAGTACATCCGCGACCACAGCGGCGAGACGCCGAAGTACAACAAGGCCAAGCCCGCGGCGCTGAAGAAGCACGGCGTCGCGTACGTGGCGCCGCCGCCACTTGTCATTCCCGCGGACCAGGTGCAGGCCCGGCGCCAGGTCGTCATCGCCCCGACGCCCGCGGCCGACGTCCCGCAGTACGACCCGAAGGAGCCGACGTCGTGGACGGGCTTCCTCGGCTTCATTGAGCGCTCCTCTGCCATCAAGGCCACGACGAAGCCGAAGTACACCGCCGCCATCAAGCGCGTGCTCATGCTCGCCTACGACATGACGGAGGCCGAGCTCGAGGCCTGCGATGATGTCGCGCCGCTCCTCCTCAACGCGCCCGAGGTGCTCGCCGCCGTCCCCAAGCTGCGGCTCACCAAGCGGTCCGCGTACGGAGTCAAGGGCGACCCGCTCACCAAGTCCAACCTCGTCAACGTCTACCGCGCGTTAAGGTTCCCCATCACGGACTGGCCGCGCCTCAAGCCCAACCAGGCCACGAAGAACAAGTACGAGGCGGCCTACTCCGCCGCGCAGCGCGACGCGGTGAGCGAGAAGGAATCGCGCCCCGCCATCAAGCCCGAGGACTTCAACGACATCATCGCTGCCGTCCACAACCAGTTCGGCCCGCGCTCGCCGGAGTCGACGGTCATCGACGCCTTCACGGAGGCGCCCATCCGCGCCGAGATGGGCAGCCTCAAGATCGTCAACACGGACGCTGACATGCGACACGACCCGCACGACAAGACGCAGTACGACCCCAACGACACGACGAACTACCTCGTGAAGGAGCACGCGGGCGAGGGTGGCCGCATGGCCATCGTGCTCAACCAGTACAAGAACGAGAAGGGCCGCGGGTCGTCGACACACGCGCTCTCGGCCGAGCACGCCGGGCGCGTCGTCAACGAGTGGCTCGCGGCGCACCCCGAGAACGAGTGGCTGTTCACGAAGGCGCGCAGCAAGGGAAAGGAGCCGATCGGCAACGCGGCCATGTCGAAGGTCATCAAGGCCATGCTCGTCAAGGCGCTCCCCCCGAAGGCGCACGCGTCGCTCGTGGGCCAGGCCGTGAACGCGCTGCGCAAGAGCTGGGCGTCGACGGTGACGGGTGTCCGCGCGAACACGGACGCCGACATCGACGCCGCGATCATGAACCATAGCAAGGCCGTCCACGATCGCGACTACGTGCGCCCGCTGCGCATCAAGGACATCGGCTACGACGAGCGCGTCGAGGAGTCCACGCCCAACGTCGCCCCCGCCAAAACCGGCCGCGGCGGCGGCCCGACGTTGGCGTCGACGGACGCGCGCGACGTCGCACGCAAAATGAAGAAGTCCGCGCCGAAGCGCCCCGCGTCACGCCCGCAGGGCCCGCAGGCGCCGGCGTCGTCCGCGGGTGCCGTGGCGAACAAGCCCGCCCACAAGCCGGAAGTGCCGGGTGTGATCGAGGACTCCGACGACGAGAACGACACCGAGGTCGAGCAGGTCGTCCGCCGCCCGCCCGCCCGCTCGCACGGGTCGGCCGGTGGCAGCGTCCGGGCCACAGTGGACGCCGGCAAGCGGACCCAGGACCCAACGCTGAAGGCGAAGCTGAAGGCCGCGATCACGGCCCGACGGGCGCTCGACGCGGTGCGGGCCAGCTCGCGGGCGGGCCGCGGCACGACGCGCCGGTACGGCTGATTTTAAAACGTGGGCCTTAGTTAGAATGTCGGACGTCGACGAGCCCCGCACGGATTCACGGATTGAAAAGGTGAAGAAGCCCCGTGCGCCCATGACCCAGTCACAAAAGGATACCCTGGCGCGTGGTCGCGCGAAGCTGGCCGCTCAACGTCAGGCAGCGAAGGAGCGCATCCTCGAGATCGAGGACGACCCCGTCGGTGCCGTCGAAAAGAAGGAGGCGCCGCCAGCACCCAAGAAGTCGACCAAGAAGCCGCAACGTGTCATCGTTGAGGACGAGTCGGACGAGAGCGAGCCCGAGATTCATGTCATTCGTCGACGCAGCAAGCCCAAGCCCGCGCCCCGTGTCGTCTACGCCTCCGACGACGAAGAGGAGGATGAGGACGAGCCCGAGCCCGAGCCGACGCCCCGCCCGTCACGTACGCGCTCCGCCCCCGTCCCACGTCGGCCCGCACGCGCGGCGGCGCCACGGACGCAACCCCAGACGGTAGAGGAGCCATTTCACGTCAGCTTCTTTTGAAGGCACTTAAACAAGGGGGTGGCAAAACATAGAAAAGCACAGATGGCCCCCTCCTACGCTAATGGTAAAGTGTACTGCATACGTGACCGCTCGGATGGGGACAAGATGGTGTACGTTGGGTCGACGATTCGAACGCTCAGCGAGCGCATGTCGTCACACCGTCGTGACATCAAGAATCACCCACACTTGAAGCTCTACAAACGGATGGTGGAAAAAGGCGTCGGCAATTTTCACATCGAACTATTGCAGGACTTTCCCTGTGAAAACAAGGATCAACTTCGCAAAGCGGAAGGAGATGCCATCCGTGCGAACAATATGATCGACGCGGGATGTAACGAAAAATTGGCTGGACGTTCAATGAAAGAATGGATGGCGGAGCATCGTGAGGAATTAAATGAAAAGCAGAAAGTATACGTCGAGAACAACAAGGACAAAGTTTTTGTTCAACGGAAGAATTACAGAGAAAAGCACAGTGCGGACATTGCAGTGCGAATGAACGCGTATTACCAAGCACACCGAGAGCAGGCAATTTTAAAGGCAAAAGTGTATTACACTGCTAATCGTGAAAAAATCAACGAACAAAAGAGAGCTCGACGTCAAGCTAAAAAAATGTCTCAAACTGTAGTAGAGGTGACGCCCACTGGCAATGACGATTGAAGTGATAAAGAACCCTGATGCCGTGCCCGTCATGCCCGTCAAAATGCTTTGCGATACAAGTCTTGGTGACGTGGCCCCCCCTTTCCCGCGTGGCGCATTCAGCATGCTTATAAGCGCCAAGCCTGGCAGCGGGAAGACGACGTTGCTTTGTACACTGCTTGAAAACAAGGCTTACTATAAACGAAAGTTCGATTCGATTTATGCGTTTATTCCGCCAAACAGTCTCGCGAGCCTTCCCGCTCGATCGTTACTAAAACGTCACGACAAAGTGTATAGTGATTTATCGTGGGAGAATCTTGACAAGGTGATCAAAAAGTGCAAGGAATCGAGTGAGGAGGGTGAGGACTCTTTGATCGTCGTTGACGACCAACTTCACGAACTCAAAAATCATGACATATTGCAGTCTCTCGAGTTCGCGCTGGCTAACCGGCGTCATATGCGAACCAGCACTATAATTTCGACTCAGGTTTACAATAGCTTTCCACTCATTTTGCGAAAGTGTTTGTCGCACGTCGTTCTCTTTAAATTAGGTAATGGGAAAGAACAGGCAAGCGTCGTTGAAGAGTGCTTTCCCGGAATCCGGAAGGAAGACGCCGAAGAGTTGCTACGCTACGCACATAAAAGTAAACATGACTTCCTATTGATTGATCTACGTGAGGGCCGCTTTTATAACTCCGACCTCGACGAACTAAAAATTGTTGAGCGTAAGTAATGGACAAGCCGCCCGTCGTTCCGCTCGGTGCGAAAGATAAATCGCAGGCGTCGTTGGGTCAACGTGTTCGCACCCACTTCGCGAAACACTGGCCCATTTACGTCGACGTTGGCTCGGCCTTGGGGTCGTCGGCCCTCGCCGGATACGCCGGCTACGTGCTCGCAAACTCCCACAACCGTCGCCTCGCGATCCCGCCCCGTCGTTCACTCGAGCGACGCCCCCGTGACGATTCCCCGCAACGTGGCGTTTATCACGGCCTCGCTCCACGTGGGTTTCACGACCCGAGGCCCACACGCGTAAACCAGTTGGCGCCCGGCGCTCCGCATGCGGGAGCACGCAACTTTTAGAACATGTTCTTTTTTAACGTTGTCCGAGTCCCTGGCACTCGAGCAGACCCAACGTCCACGTCCCGGTTAGACCGTGACGAGGCCCAGCGTCCACGTCCCGGTTAGACCGTGAGCAGACCCAGCGTCCACGTCCCGGTTAGACCGTGAGCAGACCCAGCGTCCACGTCCCGGTTAGACCGTG
>Ga0214192_1000589_pt1 | contig 22125 bp, 13 predicted proteins | sample TroBogEpilimnion_44_FD_153030 | JGI IMG/M metagenome (GOLD analysis project Ga0214192, IMG submission 153030) | Freshwater microbial communities from Trout Bog Lake, WI - 29JUL2008 epilimnion | ecosystem: Environmental > Aquatic > Freshwater > Lake > Epilimnion/Euphotic zone | place: Trout Bog... | reverse complement strand
CCACCCGAAGCGCCCGCCGCCACGCCCGAAAATATGGCCGCCTGACCCCGTTTTGCACAAGCTCCGGCCCTCGCCGCGAGCCCCGCAGCCCTCAGGCACGCTCCACGTGTCTCTGTCTGTCGAAGTTTGCCGAATGCCGAGGGTCGGCGACGGTTCGGCGCCCGCACGGAACGCCTGTGCAGCCACCCGGCCGCGCTCCGTCGGCTCGGCCTAACGGTAGATCCCCGGCTCGCCAGCCGGCCGCGTCTTCCAGCGCCGGTGAATCCACAGCCATTGTTCCGGAGCCTCGCGCACCGCGGCTTCAATCGCCGCCTGCACCCGCCGCGTGTCCTCCACCGCGTCCCCGCTCATCGGAACCTCGGGATAAAACTTGAGAACGTACTTCTTTTCTCCCGCATTCCAGAACGCGAACCCGGGAATCACCGCCGCCCCGCTCCGCGCCGCCAGTTTCGCAAACGTCAGATTTGCGCACGCGTCTTTTCCGAAAAACGGCACGAACGCCCCGTTGTCCGTCGACGAGTTCTGGTCCACCAGAATCCCCACCGGCTCGTTCCGCCGCAACGCCTGCAGGATCGACCGCGCGAAGTCCCGCTTGGAAAGCAGCGTGTTCCCCGACATCCCGCGCCGCCCCTCCACCAATTCGTCGATCAGCGGATTATCCAGCGGCCGCACCACCACATTCATCGGCTCCGTCATCAGCGCGTGCGCATAGGCGCTCAGCTCCCAGTTGCCCAGATGCGCCGTCGCAAACAGCACGCCGTTGCCCCGCGCCTTGGCCCGCTCGTAGTGCTCGAAGCCTTCGTAGCGGATCCACTCGCCCACGTTTTGTTTATTGATTTGCGGAAAGCGCGCAAAGCTCACCAGCATTCGCCCGATCGAGGCGAACACTCCGTCGATCGCCGCCTTGCGCCACGCCGCGTCCCGTTCCGGATAGGCGAATGACAGGTTCTGCTCTGCCCCGCGCCGCAGCCTCGGAATGCCCTTGTCGAGCAATCGCGCGCACGCCGCTCCCATGCCGTCCGCCAGCGATCGCGGCGCGTGTGCCAGCAACGCCACCACGCTGCGCGCCAGCGCCGCCTCGATGCCATTCCGTATCGCCGATCTCTTACGCACTCCGGCCGCCGATCAGCAATCCCGCGCCTCTCCATGCAGCACCGCGGAAACCCGTCTCACTGAAACCCGCGACTCTCAAACCCGTGCCATCCGATCCCGCGCAGACCGAACCAGTGACGCCCGATCCAGCCCCGCCTGATCCCGCAGCGCCCAAACCCGCAGCGCCCAAACCAGTGACGCCCGATCCAGCAGCGCCCGATCCAGCAGCGCCCAAACCCGCGGCGCCCGATCCCGCGCAGACCGAACCAGTGACGCCCGATCCCGCGACGCCCAAACCCGCAGAGCCCAAACCCGCAGCGCTCAAGCCCGCAGCGCTCAAACCGGTGCCACTGCAGCCAGCGACGCCCCCGTCGGCGCCGCCCCAGGCAATACGAATGACTCCGCCGCCTGACTCCGGCCTATTCAATCCAGCCGCCGCCCGCCACCAGTTCACCCGAATAGAACACCGCCGCCTGTCCGGGAGTGACGGCTCTTTGCGGCTCGTGAAACCGCACCTCGGCCCGCGTCTCGCCGAGCGGCGCGATCGTCGCCGCCGCCGGCGTGTGCCGGTTGCGGATCCGCACCGTGACCTCGGCCGGCCGCTCCAGTCCGCGCCAGCTCACCCAGTTGATCCCGTCCACCACCATCGTCGCCCTCTGCAGTTGCTCGTTCGACCCGATCGTCACCTTCTTCGTCTTCGGATCGGTCGCAATCACATACAGCGGCTCCGGCGCCGCGATCCCGATGCCCTTGCGCTGCCCCACCGTGAAGTGATGCGCCCCGGCGTGCCGTCCCACCTCGCGCCCTTCGCCATCCACGAACGCGCCCGCCGTATCCTCGGCCTTCAGCTCGTCGCCGCGGCCTTTGTCCTCCAGATACGCCTTGAGAAACGCCGCGTAGTCGCCCGTCGGGACGAAGCAGATCTCGTAGCTCTCCGGTTTCGCCGCCACCGGCAGATTCAGCTCGCCCGCCAGTTCGCGGACCTCCGCCTTCGTCATCTCGCCCAGCGGGAACATCGTCCGTCCCAGTTGCTCCTGCGTCAGGCCCCACAGGAAGTACGTCTGGTCTTTGGTCACATCGACCGCCGTCCGCATCTCGTATCTTCCCGTCTCTTCGTTCCGCCGCACTCTGGCGTAGTGGCCGGTCGCGATCCGCGCCGCGCCCACCGAATCCGCCAGCGCCAGAAACCGGTCGAACTTGATAAACGTGTTGCAGTTGGTGCATGGCACCGGCGTTCGTCCCGCCAGGTACTCCGCCACGAACGGCTTCACCACGTGCTCTTCGAACTGGTCTTCCAGATTGACCACGTAATACGGAATGCCCACATGCTCGGCCACATGCCGCGCATCGTACACATCGTCGAGCGAGCAGCACCGCCCCGTCGCCGGCCCGCCGCCCAGTTCCGGCAGCCGCCGCTGATTCCACAGCTGCATCGTCAGCCCGGCGATCTCGCGCCCCTCGCGCCGCAGCAGCGCCGCCACCACCGAGCTGTCCACGCCGCCCGACATCGCGACGGCAATCAGCTCACTCATGCCGGCCGCTTCTCCCCGGCCGTATTCTCCGGCGAAATGCGCCGCAGATGCGCCACACTTGCCTCCACCGCCTCAATCAGCCCGTCCACCTGCTCCACCGTATTGCCCGGCCCGAGTGAGAACCGCACGCTCGATCTAGCCTCCGCCGGCGTCAGCCCCATCGCCAGCAGCACGTGCGACGGCTCCACCGCTCCGCTCGAACAGGCCGAGCCGCTCGACACCGCATACCCGCGCAGGTCGAGCGCAATTACAATCGCTTCGCCTTCCACGCCGTCGAACCGGATGTTGGTCGTATTCGGCACCCGCTTCGCCCCCCCGCCGTTCACCTTCGAACCCGGCACGCGAGCCAGAATCCCCGCTTCCAGTCGATCCCGCAGCGGCGCGAACTCGGTCCAGTCGCGCGCCAGCGACGCCGCCTTGCCGAACGCCGCCAGCCCCGGCACGTTCTCCGTTCCCGCCCGGCGGTCCCGCTCATGATGCCCGCCGAACATCACCGGTTCCAGCGAAAGCCCCTTCCGCACGTACAGCGCGCCCACGCCCTTCGGCGCGCCGAACTTGTGGCCGCTGATGGAGAACAGATCGACGCCCAGCTCCTTCACGCTTACCGGCAGCCGTCCGCCCGTCTGCACCCCGTCCGAATGCAGCAAAGCGCCGCACGAATGAGTCAGCGCCGAGATCTCCTTAATCGGCTGGATCACGCCCGTTTCGTTGTTGGCGTGCATGATCGTCACCAGCGTCGTGCCCGGCCGCAGCGCCCGTTTCAGTTCATCGAGCTGCACCACGCCGTCCCCATCCACCGGCAGATAGATGACTTCGGAACCTTCCCGCTCCAGCTGGGCGCAGGCGCTGAGCACCGCCGGATGCTCCACCGCACTGGTGATCACATGCTTCACCGCCCGCCCCGCCTTACGGCCGACGCCGAAAATGGCGAGGTTATCCGCCTCCGTGCCGCCGCTGGTGAAGACGACTTCCTTCGCATCGCAGCCGATGCGCTCGGCAACTTCGCGCCGCGCGTTCTCCAGCTTCTTCTTGGCGGCCTGACCGTAATGGTGGATACTGGACGCATTGCCGGAGACCTCAACCAGCGTCGCGGTGAGGTCGCGCAGCACCTCCGGAGCGACCGGAGTCGTCGCATTGTGGTCGAAGTAAAAGTGCTGCATTTTCTTTCAGTTTATCGCCTTCTGGAGGCACGGTGCCCGCACCCCTCATCACGCTGACCACGGACTTCGGTACGGCTGACCACTATGTGGCCGCAATGAAAGGGGTTATCCTCGGCATCTGCGCCAATGCCGCCATCGTGGACATCTCCCACGAGGTCCCGCGTTACTCGATTCCCGGCGGCGCCTGGGTGATCTCCCAGGCGTGGCGCTGCTTCCCCAAAGGAACCACGCACGTTGTAGTAGTCGATCCCGGAGTCGGCTCGAAGCGGCGGCCGATCCTGGCCGAGGTGGACGGCCACCGCTTCGTGGCGCCGGACAACGGCGTCCTCACGATGGTCCTCGAGGCGGCGCGAGCCCCGAAGACCCGCGAGATCACCGCTGCCCGCTACTTCCGCCAGCCAGTCAGCCAGACCTTCCACGGCCGCGACATCTTTGCGCCGGTCGCCGCCCGTCTCGCCTGCGGGCTGGCGGCCTCCAAAGTGGGCCCTTTGCTCATGGGACCGATCCGACTTCCGTTCGGAAGTCCCCTACAGTCGGGCCCCGAAAGCTGGACCGGAACCGTGCTCCACATCGACCGATTCGGCAACGTCGTGACCAATTTTTCCACAGATCGGTGGACGGATTTGCACAGCCGGCCGTTCTCGCTTCGTTGCAACCGCAAGGTGATATCGGTTGCCGCGGAGTGCTATGAAGCGATGAAACCGGGCCGCCTGAACCTCATTCGGGGCAGCGCCGGATTTTGGGAAATCTCTTGTAATCAGCAGGATGCAGCTGTGCTGCTCGGCGCTTCGCCGGGCAGTCCGATCGATCTCCGCCTCTTGTAGTCTGTTGGGCTGGACAGTGGGGTACTGCGCATCGCTAGTACTCTTTTACTGTCAAAAGCAAGTACTGAACCTTGTACCTGTCTGCTGCCAATCGTAAACTTCAATTGCCAGGCAGTAGTTTTCCTGGACACAAGAAAACAGACGGATCACGGAGGAAGTACAGCAATGAAAATTCAATTCTTAGGAGTGGCGGGTCTGCTATTGGCAGGCATCTCGCTGCAGGCATCCACAACTTTAACCATGAGCAACCCGCTCGTAACGAGCGGTCTTTCCGACGGCAGCGATGCGGTCAGCCCTTATACCGGCTATCTGGCCAACTACGGTAACGGTACAACTGCGATTAACCTGTATTGCGACGACGCAGCAGACACGATTGCTCCCCCCAACAGCTACACGGCCTACGTAACGGCAGTCACGGCTGCCGGCGCCGGCAGCAACACCCGGTTCGGTTCGGCCACCGGCGCATCGGATGCGACCGGTTCGGTACTCAACAATGACGGCATCACCGGCGCACTGCCTACCGGCGTAAATCTCTATGAAGATCTGGCGTGGCTGTACACGCAGATGGCTGGTTACAAGGCGAACAACGCCAGCGACACGGCGGATTACATTGGCATGCAGGAAGCCGCCTGGGATCTGACCTCCACGGTCGGACCGCAGGGCTACACGACGCAGGCGGCCGAATGGGTCAACCTTGCTCTGAAGTATGCCGCCTCCAATCCGACCACGGGCACGCAGGAAAGCGTGACGGTTGGAAGCACGACCACCAAGCTGACCGTGTATCAGGCCAACTACGCCAACTGGGTCGTTATCACCCCCGTGTCGGCTGTCGGTTGCACCGCGGGCGGCGGCACCGGTTGCTCCACCAGCAATCAGGTGGGTCAGGAATTCCTGGCCAACATCGGCACCGGTTCGGTGACCGGCGGTTCGGCCACTCCGGAACCGGCCACCTTCGGTCTGTTCGGAAGCGCCCTTCTTTTCGGCGGGATTCTCGCCCGCCGTCGCCGCAAGGCCTAACCGCCGCTCGCCTTCACCGGCACGCGACGGCTACTGATTTCCTCCAGGCCGGTTCGCGTTGGAACTCCTCCGGGTTCCGGCGCGAACCGGTTTTTTGCTGTTTGGGCCGGTGTGGCGGCGGAAGGGGATGAAACGGCAGCGGATTAGTGCGAGGTTTCGGCGATGCGGCCGTCCCGCATGTGCAGGGTGCGGTGACCGAAGGCAGCAGCTTCGGTGTTGTGGGTGATCATCAGGATGGTCTGGCCGAGGCGCTCGTTCAGGTCCTTGAGGATGTTGAGGACGGCGAGCGAGTTGCGGGAGTCGAGATTACCGGTCGGCTCATCGGCAAGCAGGATGGCGGGCCGGGTGGCGAGCGCACGGGCGATGGCCACGCGCTGCTGTTCGCCGCCGGACATTTCGGAGGGCTTGTGATCGAGCCGGCCGGCGATGCCGAGCAGATCGAGCAGGCTCAGGAGTTCGGGGTCGAACTGATCCGGTTCCTTGCCCGAAATATAGAGTGCGGTGCGAATGTTGTCGCGCGCGGTGAGGTTCGGCAGCAGATTGAATTTCTGAAAAACGAAACTGACGCTGCTGCTGCGAAGTTCGGTGCGGCCGCGTTCGCCGACGGTCGACACATTGCGGCCCGCCACGATGACTTCGCCGGCGGTGGGCGGCGTGAGTCCGCCGACGATATGGAAGAGCGTCGACTTGCCGGAGCCGGAAGGGCCGACGATCGAAATGAATTCGCCGCGTGGGACATCGAGATCGACGCCGCGCAGGGCTTCCACCTGCACTTTGCCGGTGTTGTAGACCTTGCGCAGTCCGCGGGCCTGAATGATGGAATCCGGCGGCTTATTCATACGCCAGAGCCTCAATCGGATCCTGACGAACCGCCATCAGACCCGGATAGACAGAGCCGAGCAGCGCGCCGCCCATGGCGATCAGGCCGGCGATGGGCCACCAGGACGGCACCACGGCCTGCGGCAGTGACGCCGGCGCTATGTGGAGCATGGTCCAGCGGGTGACGAAGCTGAGAAGAATGCCGGCAATGGTGCCGCCAAAGCCCAGCGCAGCCGCTTCGCTGACGATGATTCCCATGACGAAGCCGTTGGTGGCGCCGAGCGATTTCAGGATGCCGATTTCGCGCGTGCGCTGCAGCACCGCCATATACATGGAAAGGGAGACGACGGCGAAACCGATGATCACGCCAATGCCGACGACCGCGTTGATGAAGCCGGCCAGCAGGGGAATGTTATTGACCGAGATGAGCGAGACCAGTTCTTTCATCGAATAGATGGCGTAGCCGTCGAACTTCGCCTGCAACGCCTGAATGACCTGCGGCGTATTGGACGGGTCGTCCAGCTTCAGATAGATCTGGCTGAGCTTGCCGGTGGCGCCGACCAGATCCTGCAGGTTGCGGACGTCCACGAAGAGGTGGGCGAGTTTGCCGGGCTCGACGATGCCGGAGACGTGCCAGTCGCGGTTGAGAATGCGCGTGACCGAGCCGGCGTGGAGGTGGCGCTGATCGGCATAGAACTGATCGACGACCACTTCGTCCGGCTTTTCGAAGATGCGGCCTTCGCGGAAGATGAAGCCGCCGCTCATGCGCGTGAAGCCGGCGGGATCGATGCCGGTAACGGAGTCGAAGCCGCCGATGGGCTGGTTGACGACGCCGGTGGCCTGGGTGACGTGGGCCGTTTGGGTGAGTACCTCGGTCAGCTTTTCCGGCAGCGCGGCGCCGCTGAAGGTCATGACGGAGGTGCCGGGCGCGCGGAAGACGATATCGGCGCCGACGCCTTGTGAGCGGCGGGCGGAATCGTCGAGAAAGCCGCGGCTGAGTCCGATGAGGGTGAGAATCAGCGTGACCGGGACGGCGATGAGGAGTACGCTGAGCAGGGTGCGCACCGGCTTGAAGCGCACGTTCTCCCAGACGAGGGTGAAGATCACTTTTTCGGCGCCCCGATGGTCTGCAGCGTGGTGCCTTCGGGCTGCGTGAGGAGGAATTTGTCGTCCGTCAGGGCGGCGTTCATCTGCATGTCGACCACGTTCATGACCATGCCGTAACCGTCGCGCGGGCGGTTGAGATCGATCTGCGCGGGGAACATCACGCCATTGTAAGACTTCCAGCTGCCGTAGCGGGTGTCGCTGACGATGGAGCCGGTGTCGTCGAAGATTTTCTGGCGGATCAGCGAAAGATCGATGCGGTCGAACCAAACGTTGCGGGAGAGCACGATGGCGCCGGCGCCGTTGAGTTTGACGAAGTGGAGGATGTAGTAGGCGTCGTCCTCGTCGGTGGCGTCTTCGAGGAGGACGGTTTCGATGCCGCGCTCGGGCGGACGGATGAGCATTGAGGACAGGAAGGCTTCGGGGCGAAGGTTTTCGAACTTGTTCTTCGAGGCGGGCGGGGCCGAATTTTCGCCCTCGATGAAGAGGTTCTTCGAGACGAGATGGACTTTGAAGCGGGAACCATTGGAAACCATGTCGAAGGCTTTGGTGCGCACGACGGGGAGCTGGCCGATGATGCGGATGTCGGCCGGTTTGCGGAAAAGGATGTAAGCGCGGACGTCTTTGATCTCGGTGATTTCACCTTTATATACGCTGCCGACGGTGGGGGTCATGTCGACGGTGGTCTGGAGCCCGTGAATGGCGTCGTAGATGGCGGAGATTTTGCTGAGCAGTTCGTCGCGCGAGGCGGTCAGAAGGGGGGGCGCACTGGCCGCGTTGACGGGCTTGCCGTGACGAGTCACGACCCGCTTCACGGAGAGGCAGGAGGTGCAAAAGAGGCCAGAAATGAGGGCGAGAGCCACCGGTCCGTGCCGGTGCAGACGAAGCATTGCTTTACCTATTGTAGGATGTGGTCTGCCGAAGCCGCGGTTCGTAAAATTCGGTCAGGTGAACGGGCCGGCAGCGAATCCGCAGGTGACGATGCTATGATGGTTTCACCGGTGTGGGCCTGTGGCGCAGTTGGGAGCGCGCTTCCATGGCATGGAAGAGGTCAAGGGTTCGAATCCCTTCAGGTCCACCAAATCCCCCCCAACAATCCTTCCGGGCCTCGGCCGGCCAGATTTCTCCCCAGTTGAGTCCGACTGGAGTCCAAAACCCATTTGATGCACGGGCAGCCCTGGGTACCTGTTCCACGCTCCTTGTTTGCTGGAGTCGACAACCATTACTTTCCCGATAAGGACGCTACTCGGCCCGCCAGCGCCGGCCGCAATTCCATGCGGGCAAATGACGCTACTGGCGGCGGCTTTGTTCAGCGCGCCAGCCGAATGTCTACCTCTTTTTCGACGAACTTCCACTCCTCCGTCGTCCGCAACTCGGCCACAAGATCCTCGAAAGCCGACGCGTTTTCCGGCGCATAATCGAACCAGGTCAGGAAATCGAACGGTTCAGTCTCACCGAGGTCGCGGCAGTGGTGAAGGCGGCGGGCGATCCCAGGCAGGTACTTCAAGCCCGCTTTGACGTGGTGGGAGCTATCCTCAAAGATCCGGCGGCGTTCATCCTGCGGCAGATCCCACCACGCTGCGTTCTTCCGGATCGGGATCAGCGCCGCCCGAGAGGCTTCGGGTCGGCCAGGATCCACCTGTTTGGCCACCAGGATTTCTTTTTCGGCGCGCGTGGTGTAACGGGCATTGCTTGTGACTCCGCGCAGCAGCCACTTCGCGCCGTCGGGCACACTGGAAACCGGCCCCGCGACGACGTTGAGCCTCTCCGCTGAGGGCAGCGAGTCGCCGACCACCGCCTTGGTCTCTACAACGGACCAGATTCCGGCGTTCCCCCCGACGAATGTAACAAGCCGCGAATTCATCCAGGCCACTCCCTCTTTCGAGCAGTTTCATCACAGCGTAGCAGCTTACCCATACTTCCAAGCCGATGCGAATCGCGCCACCATGCGCGCCGCCCGTTTCGGTTGGTGGTCCCCCGGACGTTTCGTGACATCTCACATCGCGTCCGGGCCTGCGATTGAGTTTCCGGGTCGAAGACCGTCGTCACGGCGCACCGCGGAACGCCAATGACGAGCAGCATTTGGCGTGAGCAGCTCCGATCGGGAAGACTTCTGGATGTTATTCCACACGGACGCGGGCCCGTGGCGTACTTGCGAGCGCGCTTCCAGATGATGGAAGCGGTCAGGGGGCGAATCCCGTCAGTGAAATCAGATGGGCACGCTTGAATGATTTAAGCGTTTTTGCGACGACCTGCTGGTTGACGGTCCCTCGCGCAGCGCAGGCGATCCGCGCAAGCCGATTTCCCGCCAGATCCTGCATCGCCGGCGCAACTACTGGCCGCCGTTCGGTTTCTTACAACAAAGAGAAACGAATGAGAATAAGTGGATTCCTCACGGTCCTCGCCTGGACGTTCATCGCCACGCCAGTGTTTTCGCAGGTGCAGATTGGCGGCGGAGTATGTTCGCCGGCTACGTTGAGCGGCACGTACTCACTGACCCTTTCGGGGCGCGATGTGAGTCCGGCGGTGGCATTTGTAAAAGTTTCGCAGGGCGTCGGGACGGCGGCGTTCGATGGCGCCGGCAAGGTCACGCTGACGTTCGCCAACAACACGCTTGCGGCGGCGGGAACGGCGCAGACGTGGTCGGGAAGTTATACGATGCAGGGCAGTTGTACCGGGACGGTTAGCATTACTTCGGGGAATGCGGCGGCATTTTCGCTGGTCACGTATAACAGCGGCAAGGCCTTCCTGATCACGGGACAGGACGGCACGTACGCTCTTACGGGCAGCGGCGGCCTGCTGCCGACCACGGCGGCCTGCAGCGCGACGCAACTTTCCGGCACTTACGCGATCGCCGCGACGGGTTTCTTCCTGACGGCCGGGGCGGTTTCGGGCGTGAACGATGTATCCGGCGTCCTGCAACTGGATGGCAAGAGCGCGATTACGGGGACGATCTATCTGGCGGGCGCCGCGACCAATTCCACGCTGACTCTGACCGGGCAATTTGCCTTGACCCAGGGATGCGCCGGCACCGGCACGGTTACCGATTCGAGCGGGAAAACGTATGCGCTTCAGTTTCTGGAGACCGGGGGCGGCGGAGGCTTTCTGCTGAGCGGCGCCAACGCCGGCATCCTCTTTATCGGAAATGGGCGGACGATATGAACTCACAGCGCATTGCCTTTGTTTTCTTTCTGCTGGCTTTGCCGGCCGGCCTCTGGGCGCAGACCGCGCCCGCGCCGGTGACCTGTACGGCGGCTTCGGTGAAGGGCACGCACGCGTTTGTTATCACGGGGCGAAATCTGAATTCCGCGCTGGCGATCAGCAACGTGCTGCAGGGCGACGGGACGGCAACGTTTGACGGAGTGGGCGCGGTCAGCTTTGTGATGGTGACGAGCACGAATGTGGCGCAGGCGCAGGCGCAAACGTGGTCGGGAACTTACACGCTCGCGTCGAACTGCACGGGGACGCTTACGGTTTCGTCGGGCGAAAACGCGACGTTTACGATGATCGCGTACAACAACGGACTGGGGTTCAGCCTGATTGGGCAGGACGGCACCTACGCGCTGACCGGAACCGGAACCACGCAACCGGCGGCGTGCATCACGAGTTCGGTTTCCGGAGCATACACATTCAGCGGCCAGGGTTACGCGCTGACGGGCGGAAAGGTCAGCGGGGTCAATACGTTATCCGGCCTGCTGCAGTTCGATGGGCGCGGCGGAATTACGGGCAACTGGTCGCTGGCCACCAACACGACGGTCACGCCGGATGCGGTCACCGGGACGTATTCGGTATCGGCTCAATGCGTTGGGACGGGCACGCTGGCAGACAAAGCCGGCGCCACATGGACGCTGAACTTCGTTGTGACAACGGCAACCTCGGCCGATTTCACGATGGACATGGCAAGCCCGGTGGGCATTGAGGCGGTCACCGGACATGAGACTTTCACGAATCCGGGTCTTTCGGTGACGGATGCCGCTGACGGGACTTCGTCCACCACGCCACCGGGCAGCGTGTTCGCGTTGTACGGCAGTGGAATGGCGACCGGATCGGCGTCGGCCACCGCAGTGCCGCTGCCGACCGCGCTGCTGGGAACATCGGTGACCGTGAATGGTGTGGCGGCGCCTTTGTTTTATATGAGTTCGGGACAGATCAATGCGCAGATGCCGTGGAAGACGACGCCGGGCCTCGCGACAGTGGTGGTGAGCAATGGCGGTACGCTGAGCAACGCGGTGGCGGTTGAGGTTCCGGCGGCCGCGACACCGGAAATCCTGACCTACAACACCAACCGCGCGGTGGTGCAGAATGCCGATCACAGCGTCAATACGGCAACGAACCCGGCGAAGGTGGGCGAAACGCTGGTCGCGTATTTTGAAGGCGGCGGGCCGGTGAAGACGAACGTTCCGCTGGTGAGCGGCGCGGCGGCTCCGGGGGCTCTTTCGCCGGTAACGGGGACGCCGGTAAAAGTTACGGTCGCGGGGAATACGGCCAATGTGACGTATATCGGGCTGACGCCGACGGCGGTGGGGCTTTACCAGGTCAATTTCGTGGTGCCGAAGGTCGCGGCGGGCGATCGGGCGCTGGTGATTTCGATCGGTGGCGTGGCGTCGCCGAACGCGTTGATTAGTGTTTCCGACTAAATCCCGCGAACGGAGGCGGTTGTGGCGCGCGGTCCGCGGCCGCATGGAGGGCTGTTCGATAGCGGCTTGGCTCGCTCGATGACGGCGTGGCTTGCCCGATCACGGCGTGGCGTATGAGCGGCGGCGGAGCCTAATCCGGTCGCTCGTGTCGATTCCGGATCGACCAAACGCGCCGGATTCCACATTCTGACTCAGGCGGCGGGGGCGGCGCAAATGACGATGGTCCCGCGTGGATGGCGTGCGGCGGTGGAGGCGGAGAATCGTGAGCGGCGGGTGATTCCGACGGGCGATTCAAGCGCTGCTTGTGGGACGCATAGTGGCCGATCGGGCAACGGCGAAACTGCGGGATTCGCTGGCCTGCGGTCCGGCGTACGGAAATTACGTCGTTCGGCTCGGCGCTGACGGTGGAATCCGGCGACGCGGAGGAGTGAGGCGCTGCGCAACGTGATTCGCGATTCGGCGCGATCATCGTGCTTTTCCGAGGTTGCTGCCACGCCCGGGAGGCGATCGAGACGCGGCCCGGCGGAAGGCCGCCCAAAACAAACAGACCAGAATGGCCGTTGATCGTTTTGACCTTGATTTTACAGGGGTGCAGCGCGTTTTATGCCTGTATTTGCCTTAGGTTATAAGGATTTTCGATGCTAAACTGGCAACAGTTCGAAGGGATTGCTGCTCATCTATGAAAAGCCAGAAAACATCGCGAATCGGAAACAATGGCGGGCGCTGGATATTGCGGGCCGGAGCGCTGCTGGCGCTGGCGGCGGGAATGGCGAATGCGCAGACGCTGGTTTCATGCGCGGCGGGCACGATAACGCCGGCGACGATTCGCATGGAAGGCGCAACCGAGCAGGTGGCCGATCTCGCATTTTCCTGCACTCTCACGAGCGCGCCGCAATCGCAGCAGGCGGCCAGGATTCAGGTGACGATGAATGCGTCCGTGAGCAGTGTCGCGCTCGGCAGCGGCGGCGCCACCGAAGCCACCGCGTTCGCCAATTCGACGGGCGTGCAGGGCACGGTCAGCAACAGCGGCGGGGTGTACACGATCACCTTCGCCAGCGTGCCGGTGGCGGCGTATCCTTCGACGACCGTGAACTTCACGGTCACCAATATCCGGGTGAATGCGGCCGGGTCGGGACTGTCGGCCGGGTCTGCAATTACGGCGCAGGCGCAGGTGACGATGAATTCCTCCAGTTCCCCGATTACGACAGGGAACGCAACGGTTCCGCTGGCTTATCTGGCGCAGGGGCTGCAGCCGAATGCAGGCGGGACTGCCAGTTATTCGGCCTGCGTCGCGATGACTCCGGCGTCGGGCCCGGCGTTCCAGCTGCAGATAGGGGAGAACTTCGTTTCCGCGTTCAAGAGCCAGGGCGGTTCTGCGAACAACACGCTGGGGTCGGAGTTTACGGCCAATACGGAGACCGGCTACTACGTCAGCGCGGGCGGCGCGAATAATGCCGCCGGTTACGGGACGCGGATTCGTGTTTTGTTCAGCGGCGTTCCCGGGAGTGCGTCGGTTTATGTTCCGACGACGATCACCGTTGGCGGTTCAACGCTGTCGCTGACGCTTACAGAGTCGGGAGTTTTTGCGCAGGTTCCGCCGATCAGCGCACCGAATGCCGGCCTTGGAATTCCGAGCGGCCTGAACGTGGCGGCGGTCACGATCTCCGGCGGCGCCGGCGAAGCGGTGTACGAAGTGACGGCGCAGAATCCGGCTGCCATCGATACGTTTACGGTTCCCGTCTATCTGGGCGCGGGCAACGCGCTGCTGAGCGGTTCCGCGATCACGGCCGTGGCGGGACTGGCGCCGATCAGTTCGACGACGTTTCCGACCTTTGCGAATGTGGACACGCTGACGACGACGGCCAGCGCCATCGCCGGTTGTTCATCGCTGGCGATCAAGCCTACGACGCTGTCGAGCGCTGAACAGGGAGTTCCGTATCTGCAGCAACTGGCGTCGAGCGGTGTGACCGGCTGGAGCATCGTCAACGGAGGCGGAAATCTTCCGGCTGGCCTGACTCTGAATGCGACGACGGGTACGATCAGCGGTACGCCGACGGTGAATGGCACGTTTCCGTTCACGGTTCAAACGGCCGGCAGTTCGCCGATTCAGGCGTCGTTCACGCTGACGGTGAATCCGCCGGTGGCGATCACCACGACAACGCTGACCGGCGGCGCGCCGGCTGTGAACTATAGCCAGGCGGTGGTGGCGACCGGCGGGACCGGGACGCTGACGTGGGAAATCGTCTCCGGCGGATTGCCGAGCGGACTTTCGATCAACGCGGCCACGGGGCTCATCTCCGGCAAGACTTCGCAGACCGGTACGTTTGCTCTTGCGGTGCGAGTGTATGACACGATCGGCGCGGCCGCGATGCAAAGCTACAGTTTGCAGATCACGCCGCCGACGGCGTTTTGCAACAGCGCATCGCTGGTTTCCGGTCCGGTTACGGTGCGGGCAGAAGGCGTTACGGAACTGGTGAGCGGGCTGCAGGTCAGCTGCACGGGAACGGGCGGCACGGCGAATGTGCAGGTGTCGCTGGTTTCCTCCACGAACGGCAGCACGTCGCTGCCGATTACGAGTAAAGTTCTGAACGCGGGATCCGGTACGACCGAGGCTGTGCTGGTGAGCGCTTCGAGCACGAAGACGCTGGGAACCATCGACGGCACCGGCACGATCCTGACGTTTACCGGCGTGACTGTGCCCTCCGGATCATCCACCTTCACGATCTCCAACATTCGCGTGAATGCTTCGGCGGTGACGGCGGGATCGGGTACGGTTACGGTCTCGGCGGCGCTGAGTTCCACGGGCACGGTTTCGGTGTATCCCGCGAATACCGTGGTGGCGAATGTGGCGAAATCCTTTGCCACGCCGCAGATCTCCGGTGTGAGTACGTTCACGGCCTGTGCTCCGGTGACGGCTGCGTCGCCGGCGTTCAGCCTGACGTTCGGGGAAAATACGGCCGGTGTGGTTGCGTTCAAAACACAGAGCGGGGAGACGGGAAGCGCCGTGACTTACCAGAGCGTCACCAATCAGGCGACGTCGGGCACGCGGGTGCGGGTGATCTTCAATAATGTTCCGTCGAACGTGAATGTATACGTACCGCTGACGCTGACGGCCACCGCGGTGGGCACGCCGAGCGGGAATCCGACCGCTGTGCTCACGCTGACGACGTCGGAATCGGGAGCATATTCGGCGGTATCGGCGGTGACGCCGACTTCGGGGAACACGCTGCCGGGTTCGCCGGCGCTGGGTCTGGTGACGATTACCGGCGGCACCGGCGAAGCGGTCTATGAAGTGACCACCGCCGATGCGCTGGACCAGAATTCGTTCACCGCGCCGGTGTACCTGGTCTCCACGGGAAATCCGCTGGCTGTCTCCAATGCGATGACGGCGACGGTGAGTCTGGCGCCGGTGGGCGCGGCGGCCAACGTTCCGAACTTCACTTCCGGCGCGACGGCGCTTTCGGCAAGCGCGTTCAACTTCTGCGTGAATTCCAGCGCGCTGCCTTCCGCACAGGTGGGACACAGCTACAACGCGACGGTGGGAGTGACCGGCGGCACGTCGCCGTACGTTTTCACTAACGCGGCAGGGCTGCCGACCGGACTCAGCATTTCATCCGCAGGTGTGATTACGGGGACGCCGACGGTTGCCGGACCGGCCTCGTTCACGGTGACGATTACGGATGCGAACTCGGTCTCCGGTTCGTATACGGTGAATATGCAGGTGCAGACGGCCAATCCGCTGACGATCACGACGACGTCGCTGCCGGTCGGCTATCCGGGCTACACATACAGCCAGACGCTGCAGGCGACGGGAGGCCAGGGGTCGTACAGTTAGTCGCTGTCGGGATCGCTGGTGGGCACGGGGCTTTCGCTGAACAGCAATACGGGCGTCATCAGCGGCACGCCCAGCACCACGGGCACGATTTCGCTGACGGTCCACGTGGTTGACGGGCTGGGACTGGTGGCGACGCAGGCGCTGACGATTCAGGTGATTGCGGTAACGGCGCCGAGCATTTCGACGACGGTGCTGCCGAACGGAGCCACGGGTTCCCTGTATGCGGCGACGCTGGCGGCAACGGGCGGCGTGCAGCCGTATACGTGGTCGGTGACGTCCGGCGCTCCGGCGTGGTTGTCGCTGAACCCTTCGACCGGCGCCATTTCGGGGACGCCGACGCAGACGGGGACATCGACCATCACGTTTAAGGTGACCGACAGCGAGACGGTCGCGAAGTCGGCTTCGGCGACGCTGACGCTCACGGTGCTGACGTCGATGACGCTGACGCCGGTGACGAACGGCATTCCGGTGGACGTGAACAAGGCGTTTTCGACGACGATTGTTGTGCAGGGCGGGACGACGCCGATTACGTGCTCGGTGGCTTCCGGTTCCTCGCTGCCGGCGGGGGTAAATCTCAACGGATCGACGTGCGGGCTGAGCGGTACGCCGACGACGCCGGGTGCGTTTACGTTCACATTGAAGGCGACGGACAGTTCGGCTCCGGCGCAGAATGCCACGCAGGCCTACACGCTGTATGTGGCGAATCCGCTGCAGATTACGACTTTGTCGCTGTCGGGCGTGATTTCGAGCGCCACAACTTACACGTCGACGCTGGCCGCTTCGGGCGGTGTGCCGCCTTACTCGAACTGGGTGGTGAGTTCGGGATCGCTGCCGACCAGTTTCGTTCTGAATCCATCCACGGGTGTGCTGACAGGGAATCCGAGTCTGGTGACCAGCGGATCGTACAACTTCAGCGTGACGGTGCAGGACAGCCTGGGCAAGGTGTCCGCGGCGCAAAACTTCACGAGTTCGGGACAGACCCCGACGACAACGACCTTATCGCTTTCCAGCGGATTGATGACAGTCGGTTCGCTGGAGACCCTGACTGCCACGGTGACGCCCGTCTTCGCGTACGGGCAGGTGGCGTTTTACGACGGCAACACGGAACTGGGCACGAGCTCGATATCGGTCGGACAGGCGGCCCTGATGACGCCTCTGCTGGGAACCGGCGTCCATCTCCTGCGCGCCGTTTTCATTGCCAATTCGACTTATGGCTTCAGCATTTCGGCGGCGCAGCCTGTCCAGGTGAATGCGAACGGGAACAACGGGTTTGCGGCGGCGGTGAACAGATCCGTCGGGAATGCGCCGGCAAACATGATTGCGGGCGACTTCAACGGCGACGGTGTGATCGATCTCGCGGTGCAGGCCGCCAACGGCGTGAACGTGCTGCCGGGCATTGGCGACGGAACTTTCGGCACTGCGATCGTTACTGCGATGGCCGCGGCGGGTCCAATGGTGGCGGCCGATTTTAACAACGACGGGCTGATCGATATCGCCAGCATCGGCGCGGGCAATGTGGCGATCCAGCTGGGCAACGGGGACGGCACCTTTCAGTCCGGGCAGTTCTTTGCGGCGGCCGGCGGAGCGGGTGGTACGGCGCTGGTGTCGGGCGATTTTAACGGAGACGGAGTGGCTGACCTCGCCGCGCTGGGCACGTCCGGCGTAGGAATCCTGATTGGCAACGGCGGCGGAGGATTTTATTCCGGTACGACGCTGAGTCTCTCCGGCGGGACGGCCATCGCGATCGGGGACTTTAACCAGGATGGCTATGCCGATCTTGCGGTGGCGAGTTCGGGCGGGACGATACGGGTCTATTTCGGCAAGGGCGACGGGACGTTCCAGTTGCCGGCGACTTATACGGCGACTGTGACCGCGCTCACGGTAGCGGATGTGAACGGGGATGGCTACCTGGATCTGGTGACCAGCGCCGGAGTTCTGCCTGGCAGTGCGAACGGCACGTTTGGAGCACTGAAGGCATACCCGTCGTCGGCCACCGGCATTCCGGCCGTCAGCGACTTTAATGGCGACGGCATGGCCGACGTGCTGCTGACGAACTATACGTCCGGAGGCACGAGCGTCAATATTCTGCAGGGCAAGGGCGACGGAACGTTTGTCGCGCCGGTTGCTTATACGGTTGGCACCGGTCCGGTGGTTTCGGTGGTGGCCGATTTCAATCGCGATGGCAGCGCCGATTTCGTGACGGCAAATTCGGGCAGTAACAACGTCAGCGTTGTGCTTGCCCGGCTGCCGCTGTCGTTGTCCAGCATTACGCTCCCCGCGGGAGCCATCGGAAGCGCTTACAGCGCGACGCTAACTGCCACAGGCGGAACGACACCCTACACGTTTGCGCTGGCGTCCGGGTCTGCCCTGCCGGCTGGCCTGACGCTGAGCAGCACGGGCGTGATCACCGGGACGCCGACTTCGGTTGGAGCGACGACGTTCAGCGTGGTCGTGACGGATTCCACCACGCCGGCGAATACAACGCAGCCGGTTGCTTTCACGATCGTGGTCGGCCTTGCGGGATCGGGCGGCGGTGGCGGTGGAACGAGCGGTGGCGGTGGTGGCGGTGGTGGCGGCGTACCGGGTGCAATTGTGGGCACGCTGTCGGCTTCGACCACCAGCCTGACTTACAACATTCCGGTCAATGTCGCCTCGCAGACGCAGACGCTGACCCTGACGTACACCTACGCAATTAACGATCCGCCGCTCTTCCAGACTTCCGCGAAGACGGCAAACGGCGTACAGTGGCTGAGCATATCGCCGAGTTCCGGCGTCTTTTCTCTGGCGTCCTACGACGGCACCACTTACACGTTCACGGCGACGGTCAGCGTTACCGCCGTCCCGTCCTTCTTCAGCGCGGGAAACAGCTTTGCCGGAACCTTTACTTTGACCTCGGCAGGGACCACGATTCCGGGCACGGTGGTGATGAACGTGACCGATGCGGCGCGATTCAGTGCGTCGCCGCAGTCGCTGGGCTTTAACTACCAGCAGGGCTCGGCGCTGCCGGCGCCGCAGACGGTGACGATTTCGAGTGTGCCGAACGGGGTGACGTATACGGCGTCTGTGAGCACGGTCTCCGGCGGGCAATGGCTGAGCATCCCGTCGTCAGCCACGCACGGAACGACGAGCGGGCCGATTACGGTCAGCGCGACTCCGGGGAGTCTCGCCGTTGGCACATACATTGGTCAGCTGACGATTACACCGTCAGCGGGCAGTTCACTGGTGGTGCCGGTGTCGCTGACCGTGGCGCCGCTTACGCCGCCGAAGATCTCCGTCACGCCGGCAAGTCAGATCTTCGCTCTCACGCAGGGCGGAGCGGCGGCGACGGGACAGCTATCGGTGTCTGATACCGGCGGCGGGACGCTGCAGTTTGCCGCCACGGCGGACTGCTCGTGGATCCGTTTTACGGGCGGGGCGACGGGGTCGGCTGTTCCGGGCTCACCCGCGCCGCTTGGATTTACGGTGGACCCGACCGGGCTCGGTCCGCAGTTGTACACGTGCCACATTACGGTGAAAGATACGGCCAGCGCGTCGGATCCCTCGCAGGTGGCGACGGTGACGCTGGTGGTGAGTTCGGGTGGGCAGACGATGACGCTGTCGCAGTCCGGCCTGACGTTCAATGCGGCCGCGAATGGACCGCAGCCGCTGGGACAGTCGTTTACGCTGTCGAATACCGGAGCGTCGGCGCTGAGCTGGACGGCGAGTGCGCAGATCATCCAGCCGGCGGGGACGACGCTGCCGAACTGGCTGACCGTCAGCACGCCATCCGGTACGCTGGGCGCGCAGAGCGCGACTCCGGTGACGGTGTCGGTGAATATCGCCGGGCTGGCGCCGGGCCAGTACTACGGGTCGGTGAATGTCTCGGCTCCGGGTGCGGCGAACAGTCCGCAGACGGTTTCGGTGCTGCTGAATGTACAGCCGGCGCAGGGTGTGCCGGGCGGGATTCAGCTTTCGACGGGAGGTCTGATTCTGACCGGGACGGCGGGGAGTTCCTCGACGGTCCAGCAGCAGATCAGCATGTTCAATCCTGGCAGCAACGCGGTGAGCTTCACCATTACTTCGCCGGTTTCGTGGCTGACGGCGGTGCCGGCCGCGGGGAGCCTGAATTCGGGAGTGAACCCGGTGATTCTGCTGGCGTCGCTTGCGGGACTGAGCGCGGGACCGCAGACCGCGACGCTGAACGTGAGTTTCGGCGACGGAACCACGGCGCAGGTGCAGGTGCTGTTGCTGGCGACATCGACAGGCAGCGCGGGGCACGCGATCGGGATCGACCGGCCGCTGGCGACCGGGGCGTGTTCCTCGGGAGCGGCTTCGTACCTGGCGGCGGTGTTCAGTCAGCCGGCCAGCCAGTTGTCGCTGCAGGCGTCGGTGGCGCAGCGGGTCGTGGTGCAGATTGTGGATGACTGCGGCAAGGCCGTGACGGCCAGGAACGGTGGCGCGGCGCAGGTGACGTTCAACAATGGAGACCCGACGCTGAATCTGGTGGACATTGGAGGCGGCCTGTGGGAAGGCACATGGACGCCGGCCAATGCCGCTGCGGCGGTGACGCTGCAATTGCTGGCGAAGGCATCTTCGGGAACGGCGGTATTTACCGGCAGCGCGACCGCGAGTGTGGCGGTGCAGCCGATCACTGCGACCGCGGCTGCTTTGCCGACAGGGATTGCGAATGCGGCCAGTGGAAAACAGGCGACGGCTACGGTGGTGACGCCGGGGGCGTATGTGGCGATTTACGGGGCGGGCCTGGCGGGCAATGGCGCGCCGGCCGCAACATCGATTCCGCTGCCGACCTCGCTGAACGGCACGCAGGTGCTGCTCGGCAATCAGCCGCTGCCGCTGTCGTATGCCGGGGGCGGGCAGATCAACGGGGTTGTGCCGCAGGGACTGGCTGCCAATACGCAGTACGACCTGGTGATCCAGCGCGGCGCCACGCAGTCGGTGGCGGTTCCGCTGACGGTGGCCCGGTACCAGCCGGGCGTTTACACCGTGGATGCTTCGGGATCGGGACAGGGCGTGGTGGAAATCGCGGGAACGACGTTGCTGGCCGGACCCACGGCACCGGGCTACAGGCCGGTGGTGAGCGGATCGGAATACATCACCGTATTCGCCACGGGCCTTGGACCGGTGAACGATCCGAAGACCGGCCAGGCGCCTCCGGCGGACGGCGCCGGGGCGCCGCTGAGCCCGATCTACCAGACCACGGCAACGGTGACGGCAACCATCGGCGGCGTAAATGCGCCGGTGGCATTCGCCGGACTGACGCCGACTCTGGTGGCGCTCTACCAGGTGAACGTGCAGGTTCCGGCGGGCGTGCCGACCGGAAGCGCGGTACCGCTGGTGCTGACGGTGACGGACCCGGCGACGGGGGCGACGTATCAGTCGAACACAACGACGATCGCGATCCAGTAGGGGCGCGATCCAGTGAACGCGTCCGGTAGCGGAAGGCGCGGAGGGCGCTGATAAGATGACACGGGAGCGACGGGGGATTGCCTGGCGCTCTCGTGAACGCACGCAAAAACGGCATGGCTGAAGGGCACAACAAAATCCGGATACTGCTGGCTGACGATCATGAACTCGTCCGCCAGGGGCTGACGCGGATTATTCAGGAGAGCCATCCGGACTGGGAAGTGGTGGGCGAGGCGGCGGACGGGCGGCGGGCCCTGGAACTCGCCGAGGCAATGCGTCCGGATGTGGTGGTGCTGGATCTTTCGATGCCGGAGGTCAACGGGATCGAAGTGACCAGGCGGCTGCGCGAATCGGCACCGGGGGTTCATGTGCTGGTGCTGACGATGCACGCCGCGGCGCCGCTGTTGCGGCAACTGCAGAAGGCCGGAGCGAGCGCGCTGCTGGCGAAGAGCGAAGCGCCGCAGCAGTTGGTGAGCGCGATGGAACGCGTGGTTGCCGGGGACCCGTTTTTCTATTCGGCGTCGGCCTCCCGGCTGGTTTCCGAGCTGGGCGAGGGCGAGCAGATTCCGGTGCAGTATGTGCTGATGCCCCGCGAACTGGAGGTGCTCCGAATGCTGGCGACGGGAATGATCAACAAGGAGATCGCGACGGAACTCGGGCTGAGCACGCGGACGGTGGAGGCCCACCGCGCGAGTCAGCCCG
>Ga0214192_1000588_pt1 | contig 22135 bp, 33 predicted proteins | sample TroBogEpilimnion_44_FD_153030 | JGI IMG/M metagenome (GOLD analysis project Ga0214192, IMG submission 153030) | Freshwater microbial communities from Trout Bog Lake, WI - 29JUL2008 epilimnion | ecosystem: Environmental > Aquatic > Freshwater > Lake > Epilimnion/Euphotic zone | place: Trout Bog... | reverse complement strand
GAGTCCACTTTGCAGGCAGAGCATCTGACAAAGAAGTTGGACTTTCCATGCGGGTTGTCCGCCAATACACAATTAATAACGATAGTATTCCTACTCGTTTAGATGTGTTGTATGGTTGGGCACCGCTGTACCAAGAGCTTGCTTGCAGAATCGCGGCTTAACCCATTAATTTAAAGGAAACTAAAAAATGAGTAATCCCGGACCAGCAACCACAGTCACAGCACATCCACAAAATGTAACCACTAATCAGGCTCTGCGTTTGATTGGTGTTGCCAAAGGTGTTAACCTAAATGCTGTGGCTTTCACACCAGTACCAGTTGTTAACTCAACTGCTTATTTGCCAAAAGAAATGATTGTTACCAATGTAAACAATGCAGGCTCTGTAGTTGCATTGTCAACAACAACAGCTTTAGGCATCACAACCACAAATGCTGGATCACCATCTAGCTTGTTTGGTGCTTTGACAACTGCACAAATTTCTGCATTGTCAACAGCAGTTTTAGGCACAGCTTATGTTGATTCAAGCTCAACTAGCTTAGCTTATAACAATCAAACTTTATATGTTGATGTAACAGTTGCCTCTGGTGCTACTGGTACAGGAGATGTATATGTTTATGGTTATGACTTTAGCTAAAAAAAGCTAAATAAATAGAAAGGGCTACTCCCAAAAGGGGTAGCTTTTTCTGTTTTAAACAGTACAATTTAATCATTTCAAAGGAAAAAACATGCCATCTACCACTCTAGCCAGGGGCAATGCCCATGAGACTTTCTACATAGCTCCTAGCATTACACCAGCAACACTCACAACATCTTCTACACAATCACTCCAGACTTTTCCTATTTCTGGTCTTCAGACTACAGATATTGTTAGCTTTCAGCAATACCAAGGCAACCAAACATCTAATATTGCTATTACCAATGTTGATGTTGCAACTGCTAATGTGCTAACAGTGCAATTCCAGAATACATCTGGTTCTGCATCTGCTATCCAGCCTGCATCTGGGGTTTATCAGTTCCAGGTTGTGAGGATTGATGGATTCCCACAAGCCACTAACGCGGCTTAAAGCATCATGGCAAATACCAGTGTTTACAGACCCATAGGTCAAACCTATGCTGTGGCAGTAACAACAACTGCAAGTAGTTCTTTGAGCATTGTCCCAGTTGGCAATGACCAGATTAACTACTGTGCATTTTTGAATACTGGCTCTACACCTATTGCTATTTCAATTGCTCCTTTAAATCCTACTAGCATTACACCTACACCAGCAGTATTGCCTACAGCAGGAAACACTAGCACATCATTTGTGCTTGGTATTTCCATGTCTCAGCCTACTGTTATTGCAGTGCCTGCTAATGGATTTAATCTGAGTGCAGTTGGAACAGCAAATACTTTATATGTAATGCCTGTGGCAGATCAATCATGACAAACCAAGTAGCTTTTACAAATACAACTAACACTGTTCCTGTTACTACTTTCTCTACTCAGCCAGTTATAGCAAGTGGATTTGGTACTTCACCCACAATTAAGGGTGTTAGTCCAAATTGTTTTGCTGTGACTGTGGGTTCAGGAGGGGCGGCATCTGGGACACTTACACTACCTCCAGCTCCAAATGGCTGGATGTGTATAGCTAATGATGTTACCAATGGTTCAGGCATATTTTTGCAACAAACAGCTAGTAGTACCACATCAGTCACAATGACTGGCTATGGTATTACCACTGGACTTGCAACAAATATGTCTGCTGGTGATGTAATTGTTATGACTTGCACTGCATATTAATTATGAGTGCTCCTGCCCTAACATCTGACCAAAATATCCTGCCAGTTCAGGCATATTTCAATTTAGATGGTAGTTTTAATACTTTTATAGGGCAAGGACAGCCTTTTTATGCTACTTTGAACCCAGTTCAAAGTGGTTTGACAATCACAAATAGCACAATAAATAGTTCCTCTATTGGGCTAGTTACACCATCTTCAGGTGCTTTTACCAATATCAGCACCACAACAGGATCAATTAGCACAACTCCAAGCAATCCTACAGACCTAGTTAATAAAAACTATGTGGATATGTTTGTTCAAGGATATGCAATTAAGGCTGAATGTGCAGTTGCAACCACAGTAAATATTACATTATCTGGGTTGCAGACCATTGATGGCTATACCACTTTGGCAAATGATAGAGTTTTGGTCAAAAACCAAAGCACATCATCACAAAATGGCATTTATGTAGCATCTTCAGGAGCATGGGCTAGATCAAGTGATGCTAACACTTGGAATAGCTTAATTTCAGCTTTTACATTTATTATGAATGGCACAACTCAGCAAAATTCTGGCTGGGTTTGTACTATCTCTAGTGGTGGAACATTGGGGACAACTCCTGTAACTTGGAGTCAGTTAGCTAATGCGACCTCCTACTTTGCAGGCACAGGCTTAACTCTAAGTGCATACACTTTTAGCATTACTCCAGTAGGCACAGCAGGCACTTATGGCTCTGCCTCTAGTGTTCCAGTATTTGTTACAAATGCATCTGGTCAGGTTTCATCTGTAACCAATACAACAATTAGTATTGCACCTAGCCAAATTAATGCAACCATCCCTAATTCTGGACTCACAAATTCCACAATTTCAGGAATTGCACTTGGTTCTAATTTAGCTAATTTGACTGCTGGAACTAACATTACTTTTAGCTCTGGCACTACCTACAATGGCTCAAGTGCAATCACAATAAATGCCTCTAGCACAATGGTTTATCCAGGTGCAGGCATCCCTAATTCAACTGGTAGTGCTTGGGGTACAAGTTATTCAACTACAGGTTCTGGGACAGTTGTAGCACTAGCTACATCACCTACTTTTGTGACCCCAATACTAGGCACTCCTCAGTCTGGGAATTTCTCAACAGGGACATTCACTTGGCCGACTTTCAACCAAAACACCACAGGCAATGCCAACACAGCCACAACAGCCACTAACTTGGCTGGAACAACTCAGTATTCACTGCCTTATCAGTCTGGGTCAGCCACTACATCCTATTTAAGTCCTGGGACATCTGGCTCATTACTTATGACTTTGGGTGCAGTTTCTGCTCCTATTTGGGTTGCCACTTCTAGCTTAACAGTTGGAACTGCCACAAATATTGCTAGTGGCACAGCAGGGGCAATTCCTTACCAAACTGGTTCAGGAGCTACTAGCTTTTTGAGCCTTGGTACTTCAGGATATGTTTTAACTGCTGGGGCATCTGCTCCTCAATACACAGCTCAATCTAGTTTGGCAGTTGGAACTGCTACTAATTTGGCTGGAGGAGTGGCAAGCAATATACCCTATCAGTCTGGAGCTGGAACAACTGCTTTCTTGGCAAATGGCACAACTGGACAGGTTTTAACCAGCAATGGAGCATCTGCACCTAGCTGGACAACCCCAACTGCTTATGCAACTGTGACTGATGACACAACCACAGCAGGCACAAGATACTTGCTTTTTGCTAACCAAACCAGTGGAAATTTGTCAACTGAGTACACCAGTTCAACCAAATTAACCTATTATCCAAGCACTGGATGTATTACAAATGGACTTAATGGAGGTGCTTTCTAATGGAAATCACTTGGAAAATATCAGAAATTTCTGCTGAAAATGGGCTAATTACTCATGCCAAATATTTTGTGACTGCTACTGAAGATGACAAAAAAGTAGAAACTGAGGGCAATTGGTGGTTTCAGAATCCAGAAATTAAAGTGCCTTTTGAACAAATTACTGAACAAATGGTGGCTAATTGGATTGAAGCTGAAACCATGAAGGATGGGGTAAATATTATTACCTCAAGGCTACAAGAACAGTTAAAATCTTTGGAAAAGCAAGCTGTAATTCCTCCTTGGATGCCTCAAGTTTTTACACCTAATATTTAAAAATGGCACAAACCAATTACACTCCAATAATACTGTACAACAGTGGGACAACCACTAATGCTCCATCTGCTAGTAATTTGGCAAGTGGTGAATTAGCTATTAACTATACAGATGGAAAACTATTTTATAAAGATAATAGTTCTGCAATCCAAGTAATTGGTTGGAAGACAACTCCCACAACTGCTGGAGGAACAGGATTAACTAGCTATACAGCAGGAGATTTGCCTTATTATTCATCTGGCACAGCATTATCTAAATTAGGTATTGGAACAAGTGGATATGTTTTGCAGTCTAATGGTTCTGCTCCAACTTGGGTAGCTCAATCTACTTTATCTGTTGGAACAGCAACAAATGCCACAAACACAGCAATTACAGATAATACAAGTTCATCTGCTACTTGGTATCCAACTATTGTTAGTGCAACAACTGGTAATTTACCTCAGACAACATCTAGCACTAAATTAAGTTTTGTACCAAGCACAGGTACTTTGACTGCAACAAGTTATGCAGGAGCATGGGCTGGGAGCACAATTGGAACTGGTTATGGTGGAACTGGTGTAACTGCCTTTGGAGGCACAAACACATTGCTTTACACAACTACAGCCAACACGTTGTCTTCAATTACAACTGCCAACACATCAACATTGATTACCAATTCTAGTGGTGCTCCATCTTGGACTTCAGGCACAACTGCTAATCGTGTTTTGCGAACTGATGGAATAACTGTTTCGTTTTCTCAAGTTGCATTAGCTACTGATGTGTCAGGTGTTTTGCCTGTTGCCAATTCGCTTCTGTATTACAACACTAATATCAAAACAATAAGCAGTGGTAGCAACTATGACTGGTATAGCATAGATTTTGGAGTTTATACTGGTCATTCAGCACGCGTTGAAGTTGTTTTCAGTTTGATTTCAGGTGGTACTGGTTCAAGGATTTGGTATAGAAACAGTTTGGTTCTTGAAACTGGTGGTGCAACATTGTCAGAAAACAATTTAAATGCTGTTAATGGTGCAAATGGAACTTTGTCTTTTGTTTTATCTGGTGCTACCTTGACTGTTCGAACAACCACTAGTGGAACAAGTGAAACAGCACGTATGGCAATTTTGGTTGAAGGTTATGAAATGACTTCAAGCCGCATCACAGTTTTGTAAAAGGATTAAAAAATGACAGTTGCACTTTCATGTTTTGCTGGAGTTGGTCAACAATTTTTTGACAATAATGGTGTGCCTTTGTCTGGCGGTTTGATTTATTCATATTTAGCTGGAACAACTACACAAGTGGCAACATACACAAATAGCTCTGGAACAGTTGCACAAAGCAATCCAATTGTGTTGGATTCATCTGGTAAAGTGCCAAGCGGTGAAATTTGGGTTGCACCAAACCAGTTGTATAAATATGTTGTCAAAACATCAAGTGACACATTGTTAAACACCTACGACAACATTCCTGCAATCACATCTATTGGTGATTTGACTTCACCCATTTTGACTCCCTTAATGTTTGGTGCAAAGGGTGATGGTACAACAAATGACACAGCGGCCATGAACTCTATGTTTGCCGCCGCAGCTGGTAAAACAATTGATGGTTTGTCTTTGTCTTACAAAGTTGTTCCAGATACAATTATTGATCCTTATGCCACAGCTGGAGTTGGTTATGGTTTGAATAAAAAATGGTTTTGCGTTTACAACTGCAACATCATTCAAAACATAAACATTATTGGTGATACAACATTTGGTGCTCCAAGCGCACCATATTTTCTTGGAAAACAATGTGAAGTAACCAGTTTCAGAATTACTGGTGATTGTCGTTTTTCATCATGGTACACGGCTTATACAGGTGTGACAGTTAGTGGTACATCTTGGTTTGGTGGTGATTATCCACCTGCGGGAAATTTTGTTGGGTTTTACTTTAACACATTGACCAATTGTTCATTGGGTAATGTAATTTGTGACCAGCGTTATGGAACTGTCAATTTGAACACTTGGACAGAATGTAGATGGGGAAATTGGTGGGTTAAAAATACTGGATATGTTGGATGGACTGTAGGATCTTATCCAATTCAAAGTTTTCAAATGAACCAAATATTGTCTTCTGAAGTGTTTTGCGATACAGGCAATGGTATTACAGCTCCAGATAGCAATATTTATGCAATGGTGATTGGTGACAGCCTTGGTAATGGCGTTACATCTGGAGGCATTAACCACATTATTGGTCTTTACAATGAATCTGCTGTTCGTGGAGTTTATGGAGATTCATGGCAAATTGAAAACGCACACTTTTCTGGTCAAAGTGGCAACACAATGGGTGGTGGTCAAATTGGCTTCAATATTCCATATTCAGGAGAACCAGCACCACTTGCTGGTGAAGCCCGTAATGCCCCTCAGTTGTACCCAAGTGGCAATGTGCTATTGGGTGGTGATTGGTCTGTTTTGAATGAAAGTGGCTATCCCTCTTGTCTGTATCAGAGCAATATGACTGCATCAATTGTTTCTGATAGCACTGAACCAACTGGTCTTGGAAAAGCTGTTCAATTTGCAACTGGTGGCACTTTTGCTGTTTGTGGTGTTACAAACTCTGTTTCAGACAATGCAAATAACTACACTCCACTGTCTTACGCAGTTATTTATAAAATAATTTCTGGTAGCCCAGCAATTGTTGTTTCATCTCCTGGCACTTCAACCGATCTTTATGGCTCAAACAATGATTTTCGTTTGAATAATGGATGGGTTATGTCAACTGGGATGACTGGAGGAAAGTTGCAATTTACTTCAGCCACACCATTTACGATGTACATAAGTGCAGTTGCAATGGGTCGTGGTGCTGGTGTGCTTTCACCTTTTACCAATCAAGCAACAGCCAAGCCAATGCTTGATTTTTCTGGTGGATCATCTGTAATTGGCAACTATGTTTCAAAATATGCAACTTGGGGAAATACTGGTGTAAAAACAGTTTCAGCAGTTTCATCAACAGATTGGTATACGATTGATTTTGGTTCATTTACAGGCAAAGCGGCCACAGTTAAAGTAGTTGCAAATTACGCATCAAATACTAGTGGCGCACGTTGTGCTACTCGTGAAAGCCTAATCAATGAAAATGGATCAGGCACTTTGGTTGAACAAAACATTACCAACATTACTGGCACAAATATGAGCCTTTCATTTGTTTTATCTGGAGCATTGTTGACCATTAGAACAACAACTTCTGCATCAACAAGTGAAACAGCAAGGATTGGAATTCAAGTTATTGGTGGCGGTATTGGTAATTCTCAAATCACAATTTTGTAAAGGAAAAAATCATGGCACTTAAAATCAGCATCAGCGCAGAAAACAATTTTGGTCAAATTTCAACATTGACAGATTGCTATTGCAGAGTCAGCCGTCTGGTTGGCGACAAAGCACAAATGTACATCAAAATGGATGTGATGAATTCAGAAAAAAATCGAGTTTATCGTGAAGAAACTTTTGCGTTTACACCTTCAGTTGCAGATGGCTCAAAAAACTTTATTGCACAGGCTTACGAATACATTAAGTTGTTGCCTGAATATGTTGGCTCTGTGGATTGCTAAAAATGACAACACCATTAGATATTATCAGTAGAGCATTAAAAGATATTGGAGCATTAGAGGCGGGTGAAGTCCCAACTGCTGAAGCATCTCAAGATGCTTTTGATATGCTCCAAGATATGTTAGACCAATGGTCTAATGAAGATATGATGGTGTTTTATAAAAATGAAATCATATTTCCTGTTGTTTCTGGACAAACTCAGTACACCATCGGCCCAGGTGGTCAAATTGGTGCTATCTTTACTGGAAGTATTACTGGTAATGTGCTCACTATTACTTCTATCCAGTCTGGTGGTATTTCTCTTGGTCAAACTCTTAATGGAACTGGCATTACATCAGGTACAACTATTGTTCAAATGCTCACAGGAGCAGGAAACAATGTAAATGAGGCAGGCACTTATTTGCTTAATAAGACTTATACAAGTCCTATAACAAGTGAAACTATTAATTCTTATTATCAAAGACCTTTGAGGTTTAATTCTGCTTTTGTGAGAATTAATACTTATTCAAATGGTCAACCTATAACAAATGGTGGTTTGGATTATCCTGTTTCTGTGTTGAATGTAGAACAGTATCAGATGATTGGTCTGAAGACACTAAATGGGCCGTGGCCGAAGGCTGTGTACTATGAACCCACAGAGACTTTGGGGAATGTGTACCTGTGGCCGAACCCATCCCAAGGTGAAATGCACATATTTGTAGATCAACTTTTTCAAAGATTTACCACACAATTTGATAATATCAATTTGCCACAAGGCTACAACATGGCTCTCAGGTGGTGCTTGGCAGAAAGATTAATGCCTATGTATGGCAAAGCCTCTCCCACACAAATTCAAATGATTATGAAGTTTGCCGCACAAGGAAAGTCAACAGTAAAGAGAACAAACATGAATCCAGCTATTGTTTCCACTTATGCAGACTCACTTTTAGTTGGAAGACAAAAAGATGCAGGTTGGATACTTAGCGGAGGTTTCTTTAGATGAGTGATTTTGGTTTTGTCGGCCCCTCTTATGAAGCGGCCTCTATTTATCAGGAAGCTCAAGAGTGCATTAATTTCTATCCTGAAATTGATCCTTTAAAGCCTCCTGGAAGTAGAGGTGTGGTTGCTTTATATCCAACCCCAGGCTTAACAAGCATATTACAGCTCAATAATGCTCCAGTTAGAGGAATGAGGACTCTTTCTGGTGGTAAATATTTAATTGTAGTAGTAGGCAACATTGTCTATTCTGTTATTTATGGAAGTTCATATATTTCTACACAAATAGGTACATTATCTACATCAACTGGATATGTATCTATTACAGATAACATAATGAGCAATACAGGTTTAAATGCTTATATTGTTGATGGTGCAAATAGATATTATTGGGTTGCAAGTACAAACTCATTTAATACTTTGCCAAGCACAGATGGGCCGTGGCAGGGGGCAAATGTCTGTGATGTTGTAGATAATTATATTATTTACAATCAACCTGGTACACAGTTGTGGGCGGCCACAGACTTGGGTTTAGTTACATCCACTAATGCCTATTATGGTTCGAAAGATGGTGCTCCTGATCCACTGGTATCTTTAATTGTGGATCACAGACAAGTATTTTTGCTTGGTGAATTTACGTCTGAAATGTGGACAGATGTTGGAAATGTAATTCCTGGCATTATTAGCTTTCCTTTTCAAAGGGTTACAGGAACATCTGTACAGCATGGTATAGCAGCGCCTTTTTCAGTTGCAAGATTTGGTGAACAATTTGCATTTGTAAGTCAAGACCAAAGAGGTCAAAACATTATTGGTGTAATGCAAGGTTATTCTTTTAAGAGAATAAGTACCCATGCAGTAGAGCAAACCCTAATGAACCAATATATTGCTGATGCAGTTGCATATACTTATCAGCTAGATGGTCATGAATTTTATGTAGTTACATTTCCAACTATCAACATTACTTGGGTTTTTGATTTAAATTCTGAAATGTGGCATAAATGGCTTTCTTGGGATGGTCAGCAATTTAATAGGCATAGATCAAATTGTGGTGCTATTTTCAATAATGTTTATTTGGTTGGAGACTATCAAAATGGTCAAATCTACCAACTAGACAATTCTGTATATACAGAAGCAGGGAATACCATTAGAAGGCTTAGAAGATGCCCACATTTGGTAACTGATTTGCAAAGGCAATATTTTGCTGAATTACAAATTCAATTTCAGCCTGGTGTTGGCTTAGAAAATGATCAAGGACAGAATCCACAGGCTATGCTTAGATGGTCAAATGATGGTGGCTCTACCTATTCCAATGAGCATTGGTGTACGATTGGCAAAGTGGGTAAATACAGGAATCGTGCTATTTGGCGCAGATTGGGTACTGCCAGAGACAGAATTTATGAGGTTAGCATCAGCGATCCAGTAAAAGCAGTAATTGTAAGTGCCAACCTCAAAGCAGAAATGGGTGAAAACTAATGGCTACTTCAAGCTCTAGTGGAAATATACTCTGGCCGAGAGTGCCATTTCTAGATCAATTATCTGGTCAGCCTGCTTTGCCTTGGCTACTTTGGTTGCAAAGTCCTAATTTTGTTAGTATGAAAACTGGACAACAAACAATTCAAGGTAGTCAAGAAATTACAGGTAATTCAGTAATTGATGGAAATGAAGTTGTAAAAGGCACTTTGACTGCTTTAAGTGGTATTTCAGGGGGTACATTTTGAATTTAGCTGATATTTTGAAAGCCAATGAAGGTTTGATGGAGTTTGATCCTCAAATTGTTCACCATTTTTCTGATGGCTTGTATGCCAAGCAATTTGTATTGCCCAAAGACCACTTTATTGTCCAACATGCACATAAATATAGCCATTTGAGCCTTTTGGCTAAGGGAAAAGTGATAGTAAGGACTGACAGCACAGAAGAAATGTATAGTGCTCCTTACTGTTTTGAAATAAAATCAGGGATAAACCATTCTATTCAGTCCTTGGAGGATTGTGTATGGTTTTGTATTCATGCAACAGATGAAAAAGACCCATCCAAAGTGGATGAAGTTTTAATTCAAAGGGGATAAAAATGCCTATAGGACTTGGAGCAGGATTAGCAATTGCAGGAGGATTAGGACTTATAGGGTCTATGAATCAAGCAAACGCGGCACAAAGCGCGGCACAAACACAGGCAAATGCTTCATTAGCAGGGCAACAACAGTTGCAACAAAACTACCAGCAATTGTCTCCTCAGTTTCAGCCTTATCTACAAGCAGGAAATCAAGGTTTAGCTCAGTTACAGTCTCAACTTCCTAGTTTGACACAGGCTTTTGGACCAGAGCAACTTAAAAGCAACCTAGCCCCTAATTATCAGTTCATGCTTAATCAAGGTCTAGGTGCTCAAAACCAAGCCCTAAATGCTAGTGGTGGTGGCTCTAACATTGGGATTGCAGGCACTAAGTTTGCTGAAGATTATGCAAGTAATGCTTATCAAAATGCATTTAATAATTATCAAACACAGCAATCTAATATTTATAACAAACTAGCAAACATTGCAGGAATAGGTCAACAAAGCCTGGCTAATCTTTCTAATCTTTCTACTGGAAATGCTACAAATATTAGCAATTTAGGGGTTGGGGCGGCTAATGCACAAGCGGCAGGCACAGTGGGCAGTGCCAGTGCCTTGGCTAGTGGTTTGAATAGTGTGGGTTCTAATTTGACTTTGGCATCATTGTTAAATCCAGCTAACCAAGCAGGAGCTAATGCTGTAACTTCAACTAACATGACAGGATTCCAAACACCTTATCAAGCACCAAGTTATCAAGTAACAGCACCATCACCATATAACCCAACTTATTAAGGATAAATATGGGTATTCAATCTTTTCCAATAGCAACACCAACTCCTGTTCAAACAACTCCTGTACAGGGTAATTCAATTGCACAGATGGTGAACGCAGCAAATGGCATCCAAGCCTACAAACAAGCTCAACAGTTAAATCCTTTACAACTTCAGCAAGCTCAAATGGCTATTGAGCAAGCACAACAATTAAATCCATTAGCTGTTAAAGAAGCTGAAGCCAGAACAGAAACTGCTCAGACTGGAGCACAACAAGCAAAACAAAATTATCTTGTTTCTGGTGAAGATTATGCAAGAAAAATGATTAATGCTTTGCCTCCAATTGATGATTATGTAGATAAAAATGGTGAAGTAAATCAAAAAGCATTAACTAGGTCTTTAGATATTGTCAGAAAAGGAACTGAAGCTGTAGGTCTGCCAAAACATCCATCTAATTTGCTTGGTCAGTTAGAAGATGCAGTAACCAAAAAAGACTACAACAGATATGAAGAACTAAGAAATAGAGTTGCTGGAAGTTCTGCATCACCATCTGAACAGTTTGCATCTAAGTTTCCTAATGTCCAATTTCAAAATCTTGGTGGAACTGTTCAGCCAGTCACTACAGGAAACCCTAAAATTGCAGAAACAAGACCAGGAACTCCTGTTGGTGGGGGATTAACTGTAAGTCCATCACCATTAAGTTATGGGCAAAGATATGAAGCTACAGGCAGAGTTGATGCAAGCAATAATCCAACTGCTTATGTTAAGGATGCACAAGGCAATATCCTTGGTGAAGTTACTATTCCTGCTGGAGTCAATCAAAATCAAATCACTCAACCTGGTGGAGCACAAAAAGGAAATATTCAACCAGGGGCAATACAGCCTCAAGTAAATCAGCCTCCATCTAATGCACCAAATAGATTAGCTCCTTATGAGACTCCTGAAACAGTTAAATTAGAAAGACAAAGACAACTTGATACTATTGACCAAAGAAAAACAGTTGCACAAAGCACATATAACTATAACCAAATTATTGATTTGGCTGATAAATCTATTACTGGTGTGGGTGCTCAAGCAATTGCAAAACTTGGGGGTGGGTACTCAGCAATTCCTTGGAAAGCTGATGAGGCAAGCAATCTTCAACAACTTGGTCATTACATGGCTTTACAGACTGGCAATCTTGCACAACAAGCTGGTTTAGGCACAGACCAAGGTAGATCAATTGCTCAAGAACAAATTGGAACTACTAATTGGACTTCAGATGCAATTAAAGCTACAGCCAGAACTAATAGAGCATTAGTAACTGGAATAGATTTGTATGGAATTGGAATGAATAATGCCATTAAAAAGGCAGGAAACAATCCATTAGCAGGCAGAGATTACACAGAAAAATGGTCTTCAGTTGCTGATATTGATGCACTCAAGTATTATGATGCTATCAAAAATAAAGATAAAGTAGAGTTGAGAAAAGTGATTGATGCAGTTGGTGGTCCAGAATCCAAGGGCTATGCTGACTTAATCACAAGATATAACAAAATTTATTCACTTGTAACTGGTGGTCAATAATGACTATTCTAAGTTTAGATGAGATGAACAATGCAGTTGATGAAGTCTATGGAAAAAAACCCAAGACTTCACAAGACATAATTGCACCAAAGAAAAGTAGCATGACTACTTTTAATCCTGCACAGCCAATGGCTGATGTTGTGACCCAAACCACTGCTACTCCTGAAATATATCATCCACTTGATTTGCACAAAGCTGTTTTAGATGTTTATTCTGAGCCTCCTCCTCCAGAGCCAAAGGGTAGAGTCACAGGATTTTTAAGTGATGTAGGCAAAGGTTTAGCATCACTTGCTGATGTAGCTTATTCTCCTGTTCCTACTGTTCTTGGAAATATGGCACAAATAGGGGCTAGAGTTAATCAAATGCCTCCTCAAAAAGCTGAAGAATTAGGTCAAAAAGTTAGTTCTTTGTTTGAAAAACCAGTTGGTAAATTCTTTGGTGTTACAGAAGACCCTGCATACAAGCAAGAATTAAGTAATAAGATTAGCCAAGTTATTGGTGAATATGGAAATAAAGGTGCTGACTTTATTGCTCAAAAAACTGGTTTGCCTGTTCAAGATGTTAGAGCTATGCTTACTACAGCAAGTTTTGCTGTTCCTGAAGCTGGAGCAGAATTAAAGCCTGTTGTTAAAGCAGTAACAAAGCCTGTTGTTGAGGAAGCTAAATTAATATCTGGTGCTATAGGTCAGAAAGTACCTAAAGTAAAAATTGAACTTCAAAAACAATTAGAACAAAAGAAAGTTCCTGAAATTACCCAAAATCTTCAGCAATTAGAACAAGACTTTCAACAGAAAAAAGCTAATCCTGAGCAAATTCAACCTATTGAACAAGTTGTACAAGAAGGTAATGCTCCTCCAGTTGCACAAGACTTGGGAACTGCCAAACCTACAACTCCAGATGCAGACTTTAAAGAAGTTCATTATGGTGAGTCTGGTCTGCCCTTAGATGAGCAATATGCTAGAGCTAAAACAGCTCAAAAAGTAATGGGTGAAGATCATCAGGCTGATTTATCTGCTATTGAAGGTAAAGGAAAAGAAAGAGCCACAAATTACCAGACATCTAAAACTGATACAGCTCTAGGTAACTACTTAGCTGAAAGATTTGCTGATGAGCAAAATAGAATTAATGCTTATCAACAAAAATTAGTTAAAGATACTGGTGGAACATTAGGTCTTGATGAATCTTCAATATATAAAAGAGGAAATACTATTATTCAACCTCTAAAAGATTTAGAAAACTATTTTGATAAAAAGACAAGTGAGATTTACAATGCTAGAGATGAACAAGGAAAATCTGTTCCTGTTTTTACTAGCCATATAAATCAAGTATTAAATGATCCAACATTATTGCCATTAGGTGAAAATTCAAAATTAGCTGAAGCATCAAAAGCAAAACTTCAAGAACTTAAAATGCTTGATGAAGATGGTAATTTATTGCCTACTAATGCTCATATTTCTGAACAATTTAGAAAATGGCTAAATGGTAAAAATGTTTGGTCACCAGGAAATGCTGGTATTCATAGGGCATTAAAAGAAGCTGTTGATGCTGATGTATTAGACACTATTGGTGGAGATACACCACTTTATAAAGATGCTAGAGCATTAGTTGAATTAAGAAAAAATACATTAGATAACCCAAAAGGAATATCTAATATATTGGAATCTAGTGGGCCAAATGGCATAAACAGAAAAGTACAAATTGAGAAAATACCTCAAAACATTACTAGCATGCCTGTGGATCAATTTACTCATGTAATTGATACTTTAAAAAGTATGCCTGATGAATTGCAACCTAAAGCTCAAAAAGCTATTGGTGAAATTAAATCTCATTTTTTAAATCAGATGTCTGACAAAACACCTGAAAAATTGACTACATTTTTGAATGACAATAAAGAAGTGATGAATAGATTATTTTCTCCAAAAGAAATGGAGAATATAAGAGATTATCATAATAATGTACATATTTTTAAAACCAATACTGGCTATCCTGGTGCAGCGGTTCAAAAAATAAATGTAGAAAAAAAACTTGGTCAAAAAGTAGGTGAATTTATTGTTAATAAGGGATTGCCAGTGGTTGCTGAAACAGTAACTGCTGGTCATGGCATGGGATTGCCTGCTCTTGCAACAAGCCACTATCTTGAAAAAATGACAGCTAAAAAAACTATTAAAACCCAGGCTGAAGCAGAAAAACAAGCCTTTGAAAATGCTCAAAGCAGATTTATTCCAATTAAAGACTTATTGAAACCATGAGCACAGAATCACCAATTGACCTTGTCAAGTATGGAGTACTTTGGCAAAAAGTAGAAGATTATGAGAAAAAGTTTGACTCTATGGAAAGAAAAATAGACAAACTTGAGTTATCTATTGATAAACTTATTTCTATGGCTGATAAGTCTAGGGGTGGTTTTTGGGTAGGCATGATGGTTGTTTCAGGACTATCTAGCTTTGTTGGTTTTATTTCTCACTATGTAACTTTGAAATAACATGCCTTTCATGCTTGCCATCTCTGCTGTGAGTGCCATCAAGCAAGGGGTGGCAATCTACAAAGATGCCAAAAATGTTGGAAAAGAAGTTTATGGTATTTATGCAGAGCTAAGTGAGGGAGTTGGTAATTTCTTTGACCATCAGGAAAATGCCCACAAAGAATTAAAAGAAAAAGAAAAGAATCCTCCAAAGGGCAAAAGCATAAAAGCACAGGCTCTTGAGAATGTCATCAAGAAAAAGCAACTCCAGCAGGCTGAATATGATTTAAGGCAACTTTTAACTTATGAAGCTCCTCCAGAACTAGGTGCTTTGTGGACAGATTTTCAAGAGGAAAGAGCAAGACTTGAGAAAGACAAGTCTAAGTATGAACAGGCTCAAAAAAAAAGGATGAGCAAGAGTCTTACAGAAAAAAAAGAAACAGAGAAAAATGGAATTTTAGAGTTGCAATATGTATTGCAATCTTGGTGGTCATCATCACAGTTGCAGGCTTGATGTATTACATCCACTGGGATTATCAGAGAAGTAAAGTAGAGGAGCAATGGCATATTGAGTTTCAAAAGAAATTCAAGCCAAATAGCAAAGAGTATGAGTGTTATAAAATTTTTCAGGAAACAGGGTATTCACCAAGATACTGTAACTAGGAGTTAATATGGATTGGTTAAAAACTATTGCACCTACTATTGCCACAGCTATTGGAGGACCTCTTGGAGGTCTAGCATATGAAGCAGTCTCCAAAGTCCTTGGCATATCCCAAGATGATGCCAAAAAGATGCTTGATGATGGAAAACTTACTGCTGACCAGATAGCAAGTGTCCAGCAAGCAGAGATAGCTCTCAAGGCAAAGGCACAAGAATTGGGTTTAGATTTCGAGCAACTGGCAGTCCAAGACAGAAAGTCAGCCAGGGACATGCAAACAAATACTCACTCATTTATTCCTCCAGCCTTGGCTATTATGGTCACATTAGGGTTTTTTGGTATATTGGTAGGATTGATGATGGAGACATTCAAGACATCAGATGCATTACTACTTATGTTAGGTAGTCTTGGCACAGCCTGGACTGCTATCATGAGTTTCTACTTTGGGTCTAGTGCAGGCTCACAAGCCAAGGATGCAATGCTACATAAATCATCACCATTGGAGGAAAAATGATTAATTCAAGGAATTTATATGAGTTACTACCTGAAGTTAAAGCAAAGGTTGAAGATTTTATTAAGGCTTGCCAACATTCTGGCATTGACTTGTTGGTTACATCTACATATAGGGATAATGAAAGCCAGGATGCACTATATGCTCAAGGTAGAACCACAGAAGGAAGAATTGTTACAAATGCTAAAGGGGGTGAGTCTTTCCATAACTATAGGTGTGCTGTTGATGTTGTGCCTCTGGTCAATGGAAAAGCTGATTGGGATGGAAGTCACCCAGTTTGGGCAACAATAGGTGAATTAGGTGAACAAGCTGGTCTAGAGTGGGCAGGCAAATGGATTCACTTTAAAGAAATGGCACATTTCCAATACACTAATGGACTATCTTTAGCTGAACTTCAAGAAGGAAAGAAAATAGCATGAAAAACTTTAAAATTACAGGCAAAACTTATGAGTCTCCTAAATCACATTATGTGGTTTTAAGGGAGCATGAAAAGAAGACTGAGCATGAGTTGCACAGATTAGAAGATAAGCTCAAAAAGCATGAGCATCTGCCTATGGAAAAGGCACATCCAGAAAAGAGCTAATTTAGCTTGTTTTGGTAGTCAAGGTAGGTTTGGGGTAGTGGCACACTAGACGGCCACAAGTCAGCCTTTATCAGGCTAAATACAGTCCTCAAATGAGCATCCATCCAAAACTGTTCCTTTTCCTCTTTGCTTAGATAATGTCCTTGGTCTAGGGCATGATGGCAGTCCCAGCACAGTGCAGCAACCATATTATCATCAGCTTTTATTCCCCTGCCCTTTCCATGTGCAGAGCTATTGGAGTGAGCACCCACTATTGTTTGGTCATCAGCACCACAGGCATGGCAGTGTAGGTATCTAATATTGTTTAAAAGTTTGGCACTTCTAACATATTGCCTTTTAGGGTTTGCTTTCAAGTTCAATTCCTTTTTGAGCACACCAAGCCTCTAACCAGTCCACAAATTGACTGGCTTGGTCTTTGGTGAAAGCACGGCTTTGAAGCCCTAACTGCACAATCCTATACCCATCTAATGATGGGGCTACTTTGGAAGCTCTTAGACCTGTTTCTGAAGCAAATTGGTCTATTAAAAATCTTTTCCAGCTCTCCACATCCCACTTAGCTCCATAATGCTCTGCCTGCTTTGCTATGTCAGCAATAATTGCATGAAATTTGGAATTTTGGTCATGTGTCCTGGTTTCCTCCTGGACATTAAGAACTAGGGTTTTCCCTGATTCCAATGCTGTTTTCATTTTTGCCCACAGGGTTTTCATTAGAGCTGAACCTTGCTGGGGATTAACAAGTTTGTATTGCATATTAATCAACCATTATGTTTAACATTCTGAGAGCTGATTCAATACTATCTACAAGGCAAAAAGCTCCTCCTTTCCAATTTTCTGCAAAATGTTTTTGGTTTGCATTAAATCCTTTTTTGCCATAAGAATTGTCTAAGTTTTTGACCTCCATAAGCAAAGTCTGACCATGATAGCCAACTAAAAGGTCACAAGGCTCTTTTATATGGTAAACAGTAGCCCCAACAGCCCTGAGAGCCTCCACAATGGCTTTTTGGTTATTATCAATCCTACTTGCTGTTCTCATCTTTTAATTCCTTAATTTTTTGAGCCACATCTTTTGCCAAATTTTTCAGCAATGGTTCTGTTTCTTGTTTTTGTTTAACTGCATACCTTACATAATCAATCCATCCATCTCTTAAAGCAAGTTCAGCATAAAATTTGATTATTTTTTGATATTCAGCATCCCAATCAAACATTTTCTATAATCCATTTCCTCATTTCATTTGAATATATTGATCCCAAATTATTGTAAATTCTAGGAAAGTGATTAACCAAAGGCAAACTCTTAGAAACTTTAATAGCTTTCTTGTTTGGGCATTTTGGACAAGTTTTTTCTGATGGGCTACATACACCTAACTTTTCACATTTGGATAGCTCCTTGGACTTTCTGGTTGATTTTGGCAACCTTTCTGCTATAGGGAATTTTGTGGTTAATCTATCTTTTACCATATTGTCCCAAGATGGAACTGGTTGCCAAATTGTTTTAATCATATTGCTCCTATATATTCATGACAATAACAAATCCTATCTGCATGTCTTTCGGTCATTTCTTTAGACCAAAAAAAGTCTGTTTTGTGTTCTAATGATTTTTTATATTGCCTACTTCTATCTTGCATATTGTGAGCTGTTGGTCTCCACAAAGGTGAATTGTTTCTATATTCACCAAGTCTAATATGGCTAGACTTAGAAAAATATCTACATCCCTCATTTACAAATATTTGTCCAATTGCATCACTTATTCTGACACCAAAACCAAGTCCTTGAAAATCTGGAAGTATCACAGTTCTATGACCTTTCCATGCTTTTTTTAAAGTTCCAGAGGGAAGAGTGATAGCTGCGGCAAATCCAACAAGCGTTCCCTCCCATGTTGCGATCCAACATCGTGAACTTTTATTAAGGTTTCCTGAGATATAGTGATGGTTGCGAAAGACTGACCATGCTTCGGTTGTGCAAGGAAGTATTTCCAATTCCAAAACTGGCCGAACTGACCCCCTTGCGACTGTAAGTCTGCTTGTAGTTGTATCAAAAATCCAATCAGGTTGTAACCACTCAATAATGTCATAGTGACAAGAAGCAAACACCATGTTTTTCAAACCATTTTTTCTTATGTGTCTAGCTATTGCATAAGAACAAGATTTAGCCACATTTCTATCTACAACAGAAGTAAATTCATCAATGATGGCATTGTCTTTAAGTGATCTTGACAAATCAGCTCTAAACTTTTCTCCCATAGAAAGCACATGATATGGCTTTAACCAAGATGGCACAGAATTAAGTCCAACAGCACTAAGTTTGTTCTGAGCATCCAAAGCATTTTCAAAATGGCTACAAATGGCTTTATTAGGATTCCAAGACACTTTCTCAGTCTCTCCTATGGTAGATAATATAGAAGATTTGCCACTGCCTGATGCCCCTACAATCAAGCCTATTTGGAAATTTTCAGGTTTTTCAAAAAAAGGAACTTGAAACTTGGTAGACCCATCAAATTGAAAATCAAAAGATTTTGAACATTCTTTTGTAATTTCATCTTGTTCAACAGTAGATATTAATGTTTTCATAGTTCACCTTTGATATTTATGAGCAGTTAGACTTTTTCGCAGTTCATTTATTTTTTCTCTTATTTCATCAGACATTGGTGGAACATCTGGTGGTGGTAAATAAACTTGAGTTTCAATTCGTAATTTTGGACATTCCATCAATAATTTTTTAAATTGAATTAAATTTGGAGGTCTTTCAGGTAGATTTTCAAAAGCCCATCTAAAACAATCCCATTTTTCATGAAAAAAATTAAGCTCACTAGCCCAAAGTTCTTTGACTTCATGAATGTCATTTAATGCCCACATGGAATCCCAACTTGATCCATAAGTGTTGGAAAGTCTTAAAAAAACCTTATTAATAACTTCTATAGGTAGGCTCATTTCAGCTCCAATATGTCATTAGGGGTTATGTCAATAGTTGGTCTTTTGGTTTTCCCTACCATTTCATCATGTCTAGCTTTTTTAATTTCTAAATCACTTTGGTAAAAGGATTTTTGCTTGTTTTTAGAAATATCCTGTCTTCTGACCCAATTTCTCCAAGTTGCTGACCAGTCAGTTTTACTTGCATCTTTAGGTTTAGAAATCCAGTAATCTTTGAAGGATTCAGCTATTTTTTGTGGATCAAGGTCTGGTCTTTCTGATCTGCAAAAATTGTAATCAGACTCAGATAATTTCCAGTTTGGGGAAAGCCTTGAGGCTTTTGTCTTTACCTCTGTCTCTTTCTCTAACTCTGTCTCTATCTCTGTCTCTGTCTCTGTCTCTAGACCATCATGTTGATATACTTTTGATATCACATTGATATCATCATGTATCAACCAATGATTAAGTTTGGATAAGCAATCTTTAGTAGTCTTTAATGGCAGTCTAAGTCTAAAACTAAGTGTTTTTAGCTCAGGAATATTTCCATCATCTTCAGAGGCAATAAGCCAAAGCATACAGAGTACTTTTGCTGACAAAGGATCAAGCTCATGCCAGTCTATGTCATCCAAAAGGTCACGATACAGTTTGACCCAGGGTGGTTTCCTGTCCTTAAAATGCTGAAATTTAGTCCAATTTTTTATTCTCATAAATGCTCCGCGTTACTCCCAGAAAAGAAACTAAGGCAGGAGGGGAGTACTCTTTTCGATCTGCTCATGACTTCAGACCTAGCCCAGTTTCAAAAAATTATATATTAAAATCTTAACAGCTCATCAAACCATTCAGGCTTAAGAACTCTCAACTGCCATAGCCTGCCCTTTGGTATCTCATCCCAATTGTTTACAGCTTGCCTAGTAACTCCTAAAAGTTTGGCTAGTTTGGCTGGTGTTCCTGCAAGTAATATGGCTTTTTGCTTTGTCATGTTGCTGATTGTACACAAATATTGACTAAATTAATTATTTTTGTGGTTTTAGGGAAACTACCTACAAAAAAGGGTAAATATATGTTTACAATAACAAACATCAGCACAAAACTGATACTCATTAAATCTAGATAAATTAAGGAAATAAATTATGAAAACATTATCAATCACAACACAAACAATGCAATATGACAAAGTATTCACAATGGATATTGGTGCAAAACATGGTTATATTGAAGTTAGTTTGTATCAAGGTTACAAAACAGAAGATGATGGAATATTTTGGGGTTTACAACATAGTGCTTGTTTGTCAGCAAACTATAGCCAAAAAGATATAGATCACAGAGATCGTTTAAATAATATGGAAACTGTAAAAAATGGTGAAATTGTTTTGATTGATGGCAAACAATACAAAACCAGAGTTATAGGTGATTTTAGCAATTGTGCAGTATTTGACCCATTTTAATAAATCATGCCCCAGAAATGGGGCTTTTAATAAGTAAACATTATGAAAAAACTTTTAGCACTTTTATTAATTGCAAATCTAGCACATGCTAGTAACTTTGCAGAGACTGATAACCAATCTGGAGGAAAGATTGTAATAACCACTGATGCTTGCCAAAAAGATGTGTCAATGTCTAGAGCCTATAACTACACACAAGATGGCAAGACTGAAGATGGTTGCTGGAAATATGATTCAGATACTGTGGTTGTATTTTGGGATGTCATTGGTAAAAGAAGATACCCAATTAGTTATTTTAAGTTAGTTAATGAATTTAACAAATTTAGGAGTTTCTAATGGGAACAAGATCATATTTTGAGCCTGAGAATGATTATGATGAAGACCCTGAATATGCAGAATTAAGGGCTAAAGATTTTTTTGAAAAACAATACAAAAGCCATTATTTTGCACATCCACACTGCCAAGACCCTGACCATCCAGGATGCCCAAATTGCGAACCAGAGGACTTTGAAGATGACAATTAAATTTAGAAAAGGGAATATTAATCCCACAACAAAAACATTTCCAAGAACACTAGCTGAGGCATTTCCTGAGCATCCAGAGCCAAACTTTGAGCAAGAAGGCTTTGACAAAGAAGACAAAATGGTTATCACAGCCTGTATTGTTATTGCATTTATTTTATTTATTTTAATTACATGGGGAACATTATGACTAATCAAGGTGGAAAGTTAATAGCAACAGCATTTGTGAAGGCA
>Ga0214192_1000586_pt1 | contig 22191 bp, 36 predicted proteins | sample TroBogEpilimnion_44_FD_153030 | JGI IMG/M metagenome (GOLD analysis project Ga0214192, IMG submission 153030) | Freshwater microbial communities from Trout Bog Lake, WI - 29JUL2008 epilimnion | ecosystem: Environmental > Aquatic > Freshwater > Lake > Epilimnion/Euphotic zone | place: Trout Bog... | reverse complement strand
TGTTGCTAATTCGCAAGGAGGGGCAGTAGGCCCAGAACACGCTGGGTTGGGTTTTGCGGGTGGCGGTTTAGTTGATCCTATGGATCTTCAACAACTTGTTGCTGCCCGTGCGCAGATGTATGCACCTTACGCATCTGGCGGCCTGTATGGTCAGCAAAACAGTTCAACGCCTGGCGCTAAGGGTGTGGTCCCATCTGGTAATTTGCCAACACCAAAGCTTGTAACAGCATCTACGCCAAGCACACAACAAGCGCCTGTCGGAAAACAAATAATGTCCGACATAGGTGATTTAAAAGAAGGTGTTAGTGATTTTAATTGGGCCAAGCAAGGTCTTATGGGTACACCAGCCCAATCATATACAAAAGATGGGTCAACATATACAACTCCAGCACAACCTGGTTTGATTAGCCAAGCTAAAAGTTGGTTAGATAGTTCGCAACAACAACCTTCTGGGAATGCAAGAGGTGGTGTAATAGGCCGTCATCATTATGATGATGGCGGTGAAGTTGATGATAATAAAGACCATGCTATTCCTTATGGTGGGGACAGCATAGTTGGAGAAGTAGCTAAAGAAGGCGAAAAATCACCTCAAATGCTAAAAGCTGCGCAGACAGCACAGGCTGGCGGCCAAGGTTCAACAGTTGGTAATCTTCTTGGTGCAGCAAGCACATTAAAAGGTCTTTATGGACTTGGTTCTGATGTAGCTGGTGGACTTGGAAATTTAGCTGGTGGATTTAATGCAGCAACAAATGCGGGAACACTGGATTCTGTTCTTGGTTCTGGTTTTACAGCTGAAAATATTGGCCTTGGTGCTGGTGGTGCTTCCGCTGCTGGTACGGGTTTAATGGGTAGCATTGGAAGTGGTTTAGGTTCATTTTTTTCATCTCTTGGCCCAGCTGCAATGTTTTTACCATTCAAGGATGGTGGTGTTGTTCCGCAGCGTGAACATCACGATGGATCTGAAGGGAATGTTGTCGGAAACCCACCTGACGACAGCAGCGATAATGCTCAGACATATATTCCAAATGTTATCACTGATGCTTTTAATAAAGAAGGGGTTGATCCACAAATTGGGTTGCACATAGCAGCGCACGAAAGCCAATTTTCGCCAAATGCACAAAATCAAAATTCGTCTGCGGGTGGTCTTTTCCAATTTACTGATGGAACATGGAAGAGATACGGCAGTGGACAGGATAAATTTGATCCAGTTGCCAATGCACAAGCTGGTGCAAGATTTATTAAAGACAATCAAACTTCACTTCAAAATGCTGGTTTTGAACCAAATTTGACAAATACATATCTTGCTCATTTCCTTGGTGCAGAGGGTGCTAAAAAAGTTCTTTCAGATCCAGACGCTAATATAAAAGACACTGTTAGCCCTAAAGCTATTGAATCAAATCCATTTTTAGCTAAGATGAATACTAATTCGGATTTGATTAATTGGGCATCACAATCTATGGCTCAAACAGGCGCTAGTCCAAAAACAGCGCGGGTTGCTCCAGGTCTTGCTGGCGGTCAAGAATCACAAGGAATATTCGGTCAAATTGGAAGTGCCGCTGATAGTGTCGGAAACTGGTATGATCGAAACCAAAATTGGCTTGTTCCGCTGGCTACTGGCTTGGGTACTATGGCTTCATCGCCAAGTCGTTATCTTGGTGCGGCTATATTGCAAGGTATTGGCGGCGCTGCTCAAGCTTCACAACGTCAGCAATTGCAGCAAAGCCAAATTGCGAAAAATACATTTGATTTAATAAATAACACTTATACAACAGTTCCAGATCCTAAAAATCCTGGGAAATTTTTGACAGTAAGTAAATTTGATCCTAATCATCCCATACCATCTGACCAATTTTATGCCAACCTACCAAATGTTTTAAAGGGTGGTACATCAAACTTAGGTTCTTTGGCTGGTCCTCAAGCGCCGTCTGCACCTTCTGCACCCACTCCAGTTGGGGGTACGCCGCAGCAAACAAAACCAGTTCCAGCACAAGGACAACAACAAGCGCAAGGGCCGCAACAGGCGCAAGCACAACCTTCTTCTGGGCAACAACCCACTACTAATGGTCAGCCTAAAGACCCATATCAAGATTATCTTATGTCAAATCCTATTTCTGACATACAACAATTACGTTCAACTTACGCTTCAAATCCATCATCTCAGGCGGCACAATTAAATCGCGCTGCCGATGATGCATCTAATCAAGCGTATCAATTTAGATTATCTGGTAATAAAGATGCTGCCAATCAAAAAGAAAGTCAGGCCGCTCAACTTAGGTTAACCGCAAATACCACTGAAAATGCTGACGTCAGTAAATTGGCTGATCTTTATGCTGATAACAGAAAACAACAACAAACAGCTAACTTAACAACACAAAATGATGCTATGCATGCATCAACTGAAGCTGTAAGTAGAAAAGCCACAGCACAACAATTATTAAATACGCTCTTTGACCAAGATGGTAATCCCCGTATTCAAACTGGTGGAATTGCTGAATGGAAAGCTAATGTAGCTAAAGTTTTAAATAGTGCTGGTGTTGATTCTAGTTGGACCGATAAATTTATAACAAATCCAGCTATTTATGATGAAATTAAAAAAGGCGTTACACCGCTTGCCATTGAAAACGTAAAAGCTGCGCTTGGTGGCGACCAGCAGAGGGTTTCGCAATTTAAAGCAATGTTACAAGACGGCTCTCCCGATCCTGCAAGCGTTGATGCGAGGGCAATTAAATTTATGATCCAAAATGCTATTGTACCTCAGGCTGATAAAATTATCCAAAAGGGTGACTATTTAGGTGGAATGGACCCTGCAAAACATAATATAATTAAGGCTGCTAAGGATTTTGATAAAGCTAATCCTTTCTATATTCCACCCGCTGGTACGGAAGCGCAAAAATCAACGCAAAGTACACCCAATACACAGGTTCAACAACAAGCGCAAAGCGAGTTAATTCGGAGGCAAGCTGCTGCTGAATTAGCGCGCCGTCAAGCAGCAAGTGGGAATCAATAATGGCTGATACTCCTGATTTTTCCCAAATGTCTGATGCTGATTTACAATCAATTGTATCTGGTGGCCAGCAATCACAGGATCAACAACAAACGCCTTCATTCCAAGATATGTCAAATGACAAATTGATGTCGATTGTTGGTTCTGCACCAAAAGACAATCCATATGCACAAATGTCCGATCAAGATCTAATGAAAATTGCATCTGGCGGTCAGCAACAACAGGCTGGGCCACAATCAGCTGAAGAAGAGCATCAAGCAAGAGTAGCAAGATACCAACCAATAGCAGATGCCGCCGTTGCTAAAGAAGGAGCAATGAAAGCATTTACTACGCCAACAGAATCAAGTGTTCCTATAGTCGGCCCATTGGTCGCAAAAACAATTGCTGCATCAAAAGCTAAATCTGATGATTACGCAAGCTATGGTGATACCGAAGACGAGCGTTATAAAAACATTTTAGCAGAGCAAGAAGCTTATAATAATGCTCGTTGGCAACAGCATCCTTGGGCCTATGGCGCTGGTCACGTAGCCACAAACATAGCATCTGCTATACCTGCCGCAGTTCTTGCACCTGAAGCTGGTGCTACATTAGCTGGCGCAGCTGGACTGGGTGCTTTAACAGGTGCCGCATCAAGTGCCGCTTCATCCGCTCCAGGATCTACTTGGTCAGATATTGGTAAAAACGCTTTAACAGGCGCTGAAATGGGTACTATAGCTGGCCCAGCGGGTAATTTAGTTGCTCGTGGTGCTGGCTCTTTGGCTGGGGCTGCGCGTAATACATTTGAAAATTTATTTGATACCCAATCTGCCGCTGCTCGTTCACTTTTATCTGGGCAATCACCTACCGCCGCTGGGGAGGCTGCACCTTCTATAATTCAAAAAGGTTTAGCTGAAGACCAAAGCGCTATGCCCATAGATATATCTGGTGCAAAGGGTATTGTTGAAAAGGCTGCTGGTAAGGCAAGCGACACAACCGCCGTCGATAATCTTGTGTCGGATTTAAACAACCGTTATTCCGACAGCACTGGCGTGTTCCAATCAGCTATAGATCAGGCAGCTGGAAAGCCAATAAATTCAGCCGCGCAACAACAATTAGCTGATAAAGCTAAAAATGAAGCATTAGACCCTTTATACCAAGCTGCTTATAATCATCCATCGGCGCAAAACATAACACCAGATAATATTGATTTTCTTATCAATACACCGCATGGCCAATCTGCGATGAAGTTCGCAAATATGGAAATGCGCACTAAATATGGCCCTAGTTTCCAAGTTAATAAAAATGTACCCTTTATGAAAGATGATGAAGGTGATTTTGTTAAAAATGCGCCGTTGCCATTAGAATATTGGGATAAATTCAAACAGGGTTTAAATGATCAAGCAGCTGCTGCTTATAAAAATGGTGAAAAAAACCTTGGCAATAGAATAAGCGATGATGCGTCTTCATTAAGAGATTATTTGAGTGATACTGTAAAAGATGAAAATGGTGTTCCGCTTTATGGTAATGCCGTTGATACTGCTCGCCGTTATTTTCAAAATGATAACGCTTATGAAGCTGGTCAGAAATTCTTTGATGTTGGCAATATTGCATCAAAAACATCAACACCAGAGTTGCCAGACCAGATGATGAATGCGTTTTCTACGGAGTACACGCCCGCAGAAAAACAAAGCATGGCTAATGGGTTGTTGTCGTTTATTAAAGAGAATCCTCAACAAGCTATTCGCGTATTTAACGCAGCGGATAACACAACGCTTGGTCGCTACAAAACTGTTTTAGATACTGGTATTGGACCTGGCACATTTGATTCGGTAAAGAACGCCACCGATACGGCGCATCTTGCTGCTGTTGCAAATACTATTACGCCCAAGCTTCCATCAAACACTATTAATCAAGTTGGCTTAGGGGCAATGGGTTTAGCTTTAATTGAAAACCCAGCCCTCTTAACCAACCCTAAAGCGCTTGCTGTCGCTGGTTTGGGATATGGTGCTAAAAAGGGTGTTGAGGCTGTTGCGGCACGTAAGGCAAATGCGATTGTTCGTCTAGCAACATCACAAAAACCAGAAGACTTTCAATTGTTGCAAAGAATGCTGCAAAGCGATGCGCAATCAAGAGAGATTATGCAAAAGCTTAAAACTGGCATGACTGCTGCTGTCGCGGCTACGGCTGGAACGGCTACATCTCATGCTTCAGGCGGACGTGTGGGCCGCGCCATGGGTGGCAAAGTAATGGATGCGCAAACCTTGGTTCGGGACGCAGAACGTGCTAAGAATCGCATCAATAAAGGAACGGAACCACTATTAACCGTTCCAGACGAAGCAATCACAAAAGCATTGGCCATCGCCAACGAGAAGATTTAGGGGTAACCAATGGCAAGTACATTTACAACAAACAAGTCCATCGAAAAACCAGCAAATGGCGATTATGTAAATACATGGAGTACCCCAGTTAATAATGACTGGGATTACATAGATCAAGCTTTTGGTGGTCAGACATCATTAAACGTCACTGGCCAATCTTCAACACCAGTTAATTTAACAGCAACTCAATATCGTCCTCTTATCTTATCAATTTCAGGTACGTTAACAGCTAATGTTACGTTTACCATTCCATCTGGTGTTGGTGGACAATGGATTGTAGCCAATGGTGCATCTGGCTCTTATACGGTTACTATTGCTTCATTAGGCGGTGGAACATCTGTTGTTGTAAGCCAAGGTGTGATTACGCAAATTGTATCAGATGGTACAAACATCAAAAACGTATCAACTTATGCGGCTGGAAGTACTAATCAATTACAATATAATAATGGTGGTCTTTTTGCAGCAAGTTCAAATTTAACTTATGATACTTCTAAATTAACTGTAAATGCTACTTTATTTAATACTACTGGAACATCTGGAAATGGAACAACGGCGACCGTAACATTTTCTGGAACTTTTGTTTATCCTGTTGGCTCTCAAATAACAATTTATGGAGTTACTCCAACTAGGTACAATGGCACTTACACAGTTACAGCATCCTCGGCAGGTAGTGTATCATTTGCCAATACCACAACAGGTTCACAAACTGTTGCGGGTGTTATTGCAAGTAATGGCACCCTTATACTTACAGGTACGCCATTCACCGCACTTGCACTAAGGGATGGTGGCGATTTAGTTTTTTATAATTCAGCAAATACTGGTAATTTCACACTATATTGTGACACTGATCAATTAGCTAATTTTTCAGGTGGAATATCAACTGGAGTAATTATTGGGTCTACAACGGCTGCCACGGGTAATGGAACAACAGCAACCATAACATTTGCTGGAAATTATGTTTTTCCTGTTGGAGAAAGTGTTGTTGTTACTGGTGTGACACCAACTGGTTATAACGGAATTTACACTGTTACAGCATCCTCAGCAGGGAGTGTATCATTTGCTAATACCACAACAGGCTCTCAAACTGTTGCTGGACGGGTTAGTGTAAATGGTTCAATAACATCAAACAGTCTTATTCAAAGCACTTTTGGTGGTTTTAAATTCCCCGATAATACAGTCCAAACAACGGCTGCAACCTCGACACCTCAAGCTAGTTCGTGGACTAACACCAGTAACTCCATTAACAACACTTACACAAATTCTAAGGCATATACGATTACTGTATTTGCCTCACTTGTTTATACTGGTTATAACGGCGGATTTGCTGTTTATGTTAATGGGACTGCTATTGCGCAAGGTGGTGGTAACTTAAGCTATAAATATGGTGAAACTCTTTCATTCCCAGTTCCAGCTGGTGCAACTTATTCAATTGGTGGCACTAACGTAAACGCTGTACAATGGGCGGAGTTTTCATAAAATTGGGGAATCTTTAGGCGTAATAAAGACTCCCCTTTTATCAAAGCACGTTTTCGTTCCACTAGCCCCTTATATGAACAATGGTTTACGCCACTACTTCATGCTTATGATTTGATTTTCCAAGGTTCTCCTAGGAATGTCTCGTTGTATACTCTGCCCATGCTTGGATTGCTCTGCGCACGAATCTCTGGATTAGGATAAGACCAACATTCGCCTGTTTTGTCAATAAAACAAATCCAAAGCAGATGATGTTCCGCACCATAATCCAACCAACCAACAGCCATCGCCTTTCCTTGGGGCGTTTCTACTGGAATGGGAGGATCTAGTTGCAGCATCATCGTGACGTTCTTCCATAGGCAAATGAGGATTTTCTTGCTGATTGTTTTGATCGCTGTCGGTCTGGCGGTAAGTAGCAAAGTTTGGCATGATACCCGCAATAGCTATTAACTTCCTTGGGATGACCGCAATACCAAGACTTATCTGGGTTTCTATTGTCTACTATATATCGGCAGTGATGGCTTTTTAAGTCATAAATACGCACACGGGTATCTTTGCACCTGTCAAAATTATCAACTCGAATCAAATCATCTTCATGCGTAAGGTCTTTTTTCTTCCTACTGTCAAGCTTCTTGATCGCATCTTTGACCCGCCTTGTCATCGCTCTTTCTTCGCTTGTATTATAAAGCTTTGGTTTTTCTTGCTTATTTTTGTTCGGGTTTAACTGGCCTTTTACAGATACGTTGTGACCAGCATCTCTTAACCTTGATAAACGACCTAAAATTGCATTGCGTGTTTTACCAAAATACTCGGCAAGCATCTGACCTGTGAAACCGCTGTTCCACAATTCGATCATTCTTTTATCTACGACATTTAATTCTTGAACACTCATTGGTTTAGTCATATCAATCTCCATATTGTTAAGGTGTGGGCTAACCATGGACCCACGCGAGTCTATTACGCAACCACCCGTTCCCTCTTATATTCTAGCGCGACTGGCCATGTGAATATATTTTTTGCGGTATTTTTCATCACGGCGCTTCAGTTTGCGGTTCCAGCCACCCCAGCCGCTAACGTGACACGCTGCCATCTGGTTTGGATTCATATGCCCCCCAGCTGACTCTAGGCACTTCTGCATATGGGCAACGCCCGCATCAATACCATAGGAACACTCATTTAAACGGCCATAGGAATACCCTAGAGCGGCGCTAGATCCTGGCATGAGTTGATATACCCCTCTACCTCTGCCTACCCGTGTACGTGGCCCCACGGCGTTACAGTTAAATCCAGATTCTACCTTGGCAATACGTAATGCAGTTGGGACCCATTCCGATCCAAGCGCAGCGCGTACTTTCTCAGTGACCATCTGAACGACTTTTTGCTTTTGGTAATCGCCAGCTTTTATAACATCAGCCACAACATTAGATCCATTATACTCAAGCTTATCTGGCGCTTTCAGACCCTTCGACCAATAGGTTTTGTCTTTGACGAAGAATTCTGCCGCACTTTCATCAGCTTTGGACACCTGTGTAGATGCCGTCACTAGCAAAAGTGCTAGGGGTACTATTTTTCTCACGAGGTTTCTCCTCTCGTCTAGGTGTTGGCGCTAGCTTCCGCGCCATTTCAATAACGCCGTCATCCTCCGTTGCGTTATCAGGTTTACTGTTCTTCCCACGGGCATTTATGAATTGCGCCGCGAAAGCCAAGTAGTTTACACCATCAATATAGTTGTCGTCCAGCCACCGAGTTTCTTGCAGCCGACCAAGCTTTGTTGCCACGTGGATCATAGCAACATCGTACTTGGTAATCTCTTTGTTAAGAATAATTGACGCTAACTTACTGATGCGGTCAAAACATTCGTCTGCGCTACCGTATTGTTCGCTCCGCTCTTTCAGAATACGGGCCGCTTCTTCCAGCATCATTGTAGGCGTCATGTATTTTACCCTCTAAATACTCTTGTGTTTTACCGATATGTTGCACATTGATGATCATGTCGCCGCGATCCTCCAATCTCTTTTCATTGTTGGGTGTGCGATGACTGTAGAATTGGCGGATTTTGATAAAATCTGCATGGTTCAACATATATTTCAAATCATCAATGCTAGTCGCACCATCAACGTCGCCAATAATTTGGTGAACAAGATTATCCGTTGCTGATGGCATATTCATGGTGAACAAAAATTTAGTCATTTATTTCTCCTACTAATTCAAATTTTTTATCTTTCATTAACGCACCCTACTTATCTCTCTTAACTACAGTTCCATCCATTTTCTTTTTCCACTTGGAGTTTTTACCCATTGGCATGGGCGATCTTGTCTTCTTAGCACCCATATTCTTTGCCCTTATACGCTTTACTTTAGCTATGAGTGGCATGTCAACAGTGGCGGTATGATGCCTATGACATTTACGATGTGCCACAAACCAATTAGAAATATCGTCCTTACCGCCAGCTTCCAAAGGAATTTCATGTGATACATCCCATTCCTGACCAGCATCTACATTAAGTTTACACATATGGCAGATGCCGTTATCTTTCTCAAATATCTTCACCCGCATAGAGGTGGTTATTTTAACTCGTTTCAATTTATATATTCCTTGTCGGGATATAAGTTAACTCCTGAATTTGCCATTGTAATCATAAATGTGTTCATAAATGTTTGCGCTGAATATCTTTGATAAGCTTCTGGCACATGAGACATTATAGTGCTTACAACTATTGTGTTTAAAGCAACCATAACAACATCAAGTTCATGTCCCTCAAACACATCAGACATTTGAACAACAACTTCACGAAGTTCATCAATTTGATCAGGTGTTATCTGGTATAGGTTAGCATCATTCATATTTAACTCCTACAATTTCATTTCTGCTCTTTTTGTAGCTTCGTGTGATTGCCATTCAGAGAATTGCATTCTTATGTATTCCATTTGAACCTTAAGCATAGATGCTTGCGATCTAGCCTCAACCATTTTCTCAATGTAATCACGCCAATCTTGTGTCGCTTTTATTCTCATTTCTGCCTTGCTGACTGGTATGTCACCAAGATCTGCCATCATCTTGGATAGGACAGCAGACTTTGTTTCCTCAAGAAGTGATGCAGCTGTTTCCGCATCAACCCACTTTTTAGCAATTAACCTGAATTGCTCAGATAATGGTTTATTACTATCCTTCATTGTCCCCCTCAATAAGTTTAGGAGAGGTAAAGTAAACTTTAGCTAACCCATTTTTATACTTATTATTCTCCTCAAACTTTACTTCTGTTTTAATGCCATCTTTCCAAATGGTTTGAAACATAAGAGTATCAGTAAAAGGAAAATACAAGAGATGCACCAAAGGAACGCCGTACTGGCTGCCAAACTGGATAGATATAAGAAAAGTTTCTACATCTATGTTTCTGACCCACTCTATGCCACCCCAGCTATCATCTCCGCTATGGTCGATAAAATCTGGCATCATGGTAAAGTTTATTGCGCTAACAATTTTTCCGTCTTTACGCATTTCTCCAAACAGCCATTCGTTTTGGCTTGTCTGGATTGGCTTAAGTTGCGGATATTTGGATAACCACAAATCAAATGCGCGTGACTGATCACGTTTTGGCTTTTCCTTTGGCGTCTCAAGTATTGTCATATCAGAATGGAATGCTATCGACAGGGCCGTTGTTTTCCTGTGGAAATTGGTCTGGCTTTACATATTTTTTGCCAAACTTAATGGAAAAATAAGTTTCTCCAACCTTGGTTGTTTTCTCCCATACAGCAACAGCAACATCCATAATTGATGTCTTATTGCAATGCGGGCATTCAACTTCAATCTGGTTATTGTTTTTGTTGTTTTCCTTAAAATCTGGCTGCTTATCGCCAGACTTATACTTATTTCGAAAAACATTAATCCAGTTAAGATTGCTTTCGTACGCCATACTTTTCTCCTATTTAAATAGTGCATTTAGTTTGGTTATCTTCGCTTCAATCTCATCCAAAAATAGAATGACTTCGTTACGAATTTCGGTAATGCGATTGTCGTCTCGATCTATTCTCTTAACAAACAAACGCAGGTTTTCAGGCAAGCGTGGGTCATATGAGATAAAATCGCACCATTGGCGATCTACCCCCATACATTCCATTTGCCAAAAAATCTGGAACACATACTTAGATGGTATTTCATTATCTTCTAATGTTGCAAGGTGAGTGCTGGTATTAGGACATTTAATTTCGATAAGACCATTTTTACCCACCAATCCATCAGGCGATGCGCCAGCCCACTGAAGGGATGGATGGGGGACAAAGCCGATTCCCTCTACAAGACACCCAGTGCGTTTTTCATACTCACTGCGCGCCTCATCCTCGTACTCTGTCCCCCACATCATGGCTTGAGATTGAAACTTCTGCGTAGGTGTACCAGACAAACGCTCCGCCAATAACTCTGCCATGTACGAAGCGCGAGTAGACGAATACCCGCTCTTCGTTTTTCCGCAAATGTCAGCCACACGGCTGGCGGTAACTTTACCGCATCGTTGAGCAAACCACTCAGGTGTGCGCTGATCATTAAATCCAGACATTAGATTGCCTTTGAAGCTATCTTTTTCAATTCTGCAAGATCATCTTTTGAGAATGATTCGCGGCTTTCTTTGGTGAGGTTATTCCACCACACAGTTAAAGCTTCTGTGCCATCCTGTGCTATTTTCTTTGCTTCATCCTTGATATTAGAATGTTCAGCTTTAGAACTTCCTTGGCTATCTTGTTTCCCAGATAACGCAACGGCAGCATTACCATCATCATCATCAGCAGACAGGTTAAGCAAACTGCCCAAGCTATAACGGCGGCAGTAAGTAAGAGCGGACCCGATAGCCTGTGCGTTATTTTGTCCGAATGGCATTCGTAATGTTTCAGCAATGTATTCTCCTGATTTATGAAGAAGCATTGTCTCAACTTCTACATGATTGCCGTCTACACGAGGAAGTTGAATGATTGAAAGGTCATTGACTGCCAATGGTTCACGGATTGCATCACGCAGTGAATTAAGATCAGCGTATCTGCTTTTGAAGTGTGGATTTACAGAACCTTTAGACGCAGCCTCAATCTGGCCTTGTGCCTTAGATAATGCGGTGGCAAGTTCTGCGATTGTTTCAGACATTTTCATAATCGTATCTCCATGTTGGTTGGTGTTGATCTAATAATGCTTCAATTTCGTACTTGCCATCTTCGATGTATGGCAAATCAATAATGTATCTCTGACGTATAAGTTCGCAGATGTCAACCATCACATCGTGGACAGTCCCACGTTGAGGATCAATTTCATAAACATGGATAATGTTTTCGATCTGCTGGTCATAAATATCAGATACAACCTTGTTAATGCTAAGGTATGTTTCATGTTCGTAGATAAATCCAAGTGGTGACTTGGGTGGCAAGTGACTACTGGATATAGGTAGATAAAACTTCTGCATATCGTCTCTCCATATCAATCAATGAAGCGACTATGAATTATTTTGCACCCCCTGTCAATTAGCTGTTGACTATTTATTTATACTTGGCCATTTTAGGAGAATGAAAGAAAGAAACCCGATCCTTACCACTGTGTTTGCCCGCAACGGCAATTTGTCCAATCTGGCCCGAAAGCTTGGCATTACACGGCAAGCTGTATCCAAATGGAGACAGATTCCTGTAGAACACGTTCATGTTATTGCCAAGATGTCGAAAATGACACCTGAAGAATTAAGGCCAGACATCTTTGATAGTAAAGTTTGAAGTTCCCCGTCCGCCATCTATCAATAGGCTTTGGCGCAGGGGGCGGGGCAAAGGTCTTTACCGATCCAAAGAATACACTGACTGGATTGCCCAGGCTCATGCAGTTTTCTCCCTGGAACGGGTTAAAACAATTACATCCTTTTATAAATTGACTGTCTTGGCAAAAAAGCCAGATAAGCGCAAAAGAGATATAGACAACATATCCTCAAAAGCAGTAAATGATGCATTACAGTCTGGAGGCGTCGTGGCAGATGATTGCCAATGCCAATGGCTTGAAGCGAAGTGGGTTGAGGAAGGCCCGCCCTTTTTGATCATTGTGGAGACGCTTGATGAAGGCTACGACAATAGCTGACCTAGCTGACAGATTATCAGCCGTTACAGACGATCTTAAAGAATTAGAAAGCTTGACTAAAATGGCTGGGTTGGACCCAATCAAAATCATGGCTTTTATGCGTAAAAACCAAAAGCCAAGCTACGAGGAATTAAAGGATTATTTATCCTATTTATCGGAAACAGAGTTGATAGAATTATTTGGGTTGACAAAACGTATCAAATAACACTTAATCAAATCTCCGCTTGTTGGAGTTACCGAAATGGAAATAGAGATGAATGAAGATAAACTTTTCAGGAACATGAAGCGCGACCCATTTGCCACTTATCCCTTGGCAAAGGAAGAAATTGCACGTTTATATGTCAGCAACCGCATCTTTAAGTTCATTATGATTGAAATTGATAGAATACTTAGAGATGAAACCAAACCAGAGGCAATTCGCATAGGTGATGCCCGCCAGTTAATTAGTTATACGTTAGAGAGTGATGAACATGGCGCAATGGCAAATAACATACCAGCAAATGATGAATGATGGGTATGTGCTTATTAAAAAGGATGCGGTTGAACAAATGACTGCTGACATTTTAAGGGCATATACAGAGAATGAATATTTAAAGAAAGAAGTTGAAGTATTAGAGCAGACCATAAAAGATATGCGTGAAGAATTAGATGAGAAGGAGATAAAAAATGATTGATCTTGAAAAAAAGTACCGCACTGAAGAAGGTTATGAAGTTAAGTTAAGCTTCATTTATGGTGATGAAGTTTATGGTTATTATAAAAGTAAGTGGGGCCGTTGGGTTGATGGTAAATGGAGTGTAAATGAAGGTAAGTATGTTATCGATGTTTGGAATGGATGTCACCTTATTGAGATAGATTGTGATGAAGGAGAAGGATTATGAGTAAAGAACCATTAATGACAGACGAACAGGTTTATCAAGAAATTTGCACTATGCTTGATGCGACAGCAGGAAATCCAAGCGAATTAAGAGATATAGTAGAATTCTTGCGGTGGCAAATTACTAAATTGGAAGAAGCTGTATTTGAAAAATCTATAAAAGAAAACCGCCTAAAAATAGAACGTGCTATTGAGGGTTTGCGAAATTTGAATTTAAAAATTGAAAGAGTTAGAGATGATATTATGATGGCTAATGTGGCTGCACATTTTTTTTCTTTGAAATACAAAGATCATATTTTCTCTGATAAAAAGGACAATGAAAAATGACTCAGGATATCGTTAAACAACTGCGTAATTTTGAACAATGGATTCGTGATCCAAAAAATCAAAATTTCACATTAAGTTCTGATTTATTTGACGAAGCCGCTAATCGCATTGAGGAACTGGAATCATCTCTGTGGAACAATATTACCAATATTACTAAACCACAAATTCAAGAACATCACGAAACTATGCGTGATCGCTTTGCCATGGCAGCACTTACATCTTTCAAAACTAACGCTGACGTGTGGCATCAAGCTGAACGTGCTTATGAAATCGCTGATGCAATGATGGAAGCACGATTGAAAAGGATTAAATGATGGGAACATTTGAGGATTTATTGGATACGAGGCGGTAAAATTATGTCTGGGTATCAATCAAAAAAGCTTTTGACCAATCGTGGTCGTAGAAGCATGGCTATATTTCAGCATGACCCTGAGTGTTCGCAGGAATGCTGTGAGGCTATGGTTGGTATCTTTTCACCCCATTATGATGTCAAAATCTTTGACGAAAGCCAGTTTAATTTCAGCACCTTAAACGGCGTTGATGTTGTGGCATTTGGGGGAGGCATAGGGGATGCTGATAAGTACTATGATTTTTTTAAGAGACGGGAAGGGAACATCATTGCTGAGTATGTAGCCAGCGGTGGTTGCTACCTTGGCATTTGCATGGGTGCTTACTGGGCTGGAAGGAACTATTTTGATCTTTTGGCAGATCTTGAACCAGTCCAGTATATCAAACGCCCAGACAGCGACATTAGAAGGTCGTACAGCACCATTGCTGATGTGTTCTGGTATGGTGGTAGCCGCCAGATGTTCTTCTACGATGGGTGCGCCTTTGAGGGCGTTGGTATTGCTGAGGTAGTTGCGCGGTATGTAAACGGCGATCCTATGGCAATCATTCAGGGGAATGTCGGCTTGATTGGCTGCCATCCTGAAAGCCAGCAGAATTGGTATGACAAGAAATACCTTGCCAAGCATTGGCACAACGGCGAACATCACAAGCTTTTGTTGAATTTTGTAGTTAAGCTTGTTGAAGGCGCAAATCAGTGATACGGATTTAGGTCGGTGGTCTGACCAGTGTGCAGCTAATCAGACCACAAACTATGCTTAGCGACCTGCCAGTCCCTAACATAGCAATAATACATGATAAGCGGCAGCATGACAATAGTTTACTTAGGAGTCTAACTATGCCCTATATATTATATATTATATATAATACTACTATATTAACCATTGAGTATATAACTACTACTATACAGTACTATATAACTATTCTTATCCATTCCAGAGAGAATATATTATATATATTATACTTACCTAAGAGTATTTATAATTACCTAAGAGTATTATATATCTATAATAAATATAATATATATAATTACATATAGGGGATATTGCCATGTTTGATATTGAACTTAGAGACTATCAACTTGAAACTATCGAAAACCTTCGCCTTGCAATCAAATCAGGTAAGCGAAGACCAGTAGTACAAAGTCCGACAGGATCAGGAAAAACTGTGATGGCTGCCTCAGTCGTTCGTCTGGCTCGGGAAAACAACGGACGTGTTATTTTCTGCGTTCCCGCAATTAGCTTGATTGACCAGACTGTCGAGAGATTTATCCAAAACGGAATCCCTGCCAACGAGATTGGCGTTATTCAAGCCGACCATGAACTGACTAATCCGAAAGCGCAGGTGCAAGTGGCATCGGTTCAAACACTTATGCGCCGTCAGCTTAGGTTATTCGATATTGCCATCATTGACGAATGCCATGTGACGTTCGAGTTTTACAATAAATGGTTCGCAATGCCTGAGTGGCAGGACATACCGATCATTGGCCTGACCGCAACGCCATGGGCGAAGGGTATGGGCAAGATCTGGGATGATCTGATTGTTTGCACAACAACTCAAAAGTTAATCGAACTTGGGCATCTGTGTGATTTTAAGGTATTTGCGCCAAGCCATCCCGATCTGCGCGGTGTTAAAACTGTGGCAGGTGATTACGAGTTGAAGGGGTTAGGCGAGGCGATGGATAAGCAGCCATTGGTTGCAGATATTGTCTCGACATGGATTGAGAAGGCGGAATATAGACCAACACTTTGCTTTTGCGTTAATCGCCTCCATGCTAAACACTTGCAAAAAGAGTTTGAAGCGGCTGGCATACCGACTGCATATCAAGATGCTTTCACTGATATGACTGAACGCACAGAGATTGCAAATAAGTTTGCGCTTGGTCAAATCAAAATCGTTTGCAATGTTGGAACGCTGACGACTGGCATTGATTGGGATGTTCGCTGCATCATCTTAGCCCGCCCCACAAAGTCTGAGATACTTTACACGCAGATCATTGGCAGAGGATTACGCACTGCCGCTGGCAAGGATCATTGTTTGATCTTAGACCATAGTGACACAACCTTGCGGCTGGGTTTCGTGACAGACATCCACCACGATAAGCTGCACGATGGTAGCAAGAACACTTCAACCAGAGAAAAACCAACACTGCTACCGAAAGAATGTCCTAAGTGTCATTACCTTCGCCCACCTAAAACACCGACCTGCCCATCATGTGGTTTTAAGGCTGAGGCTGTGCACAAAGTTGAGAATGCCGCAGGTGAGTTGCTTGAGATAACACGGGGCAAGAAGGTTACTAAGCCAACATTTGATACGAACTTCATGGAGACGTTCTACCGCGAGTTGATCCAATACGCTCGCATTCAAGGTTATAAGGATGGCTGGGCGTTCTATGCCTATCAGGATAAGTTTCACGAAAAGCCGCAGCAATTCTTCCGCAAAGACCCATTGCCATTACAACCCGCAACTGCGTCATGGATTAAACACCGCAATATAGCCAAAGCAAAATCGAGAGCGAAATATGCATAGCGAGCAAATCAGGGAATACGCTAAGGGAAAGTGGCAAGCCATCTTGCCTGAGTTTGGCATTGATCGTAAGTACCTTAACAATAGACATGGCCCATGCCCATTGTGTGGTGGCAAAGATCGCTGGCGGTTTGATGACAGGGATGGTTTAGGAACTTATTTCTGTTCCAACTGTGGCGCAGGTGATGGATTTACTTTGCTATCTAAGAAAACAAAGATGCCATTTGCTGACATTGCTTTTAAGATTAGGAATCTAAGCAATTTAACGATAGAATATAAGCAGGTGCGGCATTTTAGCGAAGAAGAACTTTTGAGGCGAATGAGGATGCTATGGGAACGCGCAGGGGTTATATCAGCTACTGATCCAGTGGGTAAGTACCTATCCAGCAGAGGGGTGGCTTCTATGGCCCTCCAAATGCCTTCTTCAGTATTGCGTATTGCCAAGGATATTGTTTATCCTGACACGCGATTGCAGTGTTTTGCTTTGCTATCTAAGGTTATTACACCTAACAACAGGGCTGTGAATGTTCACATTACCTATGTCGATGAGCATGGCAATAAGGTGGGCCGCAGAGTGATGCAAGGCTCTCTCCCTGAAGGTTCCGCCGTTCGCCTTGGTTCGGAAAATCAAGTAATGGGCATTGCTGAAGGAATAGAAACAGCCTTATCCGCTTCTATTCTCTTTAATATGCCAGTATGGGCAGCACTCAACGCCAACCAGCTAGCTAAATGGATACCGCCTAAAGTATGCCAAGAGGTTCATGTCTTTGCAGACCATGATCTAAGCTTCACAGGCCAATATAAGGCTTATGAACTAGCCTATAATATTAAACGTCAAGGCTTGGCTGTAACTGTTCATTTACCAATAGTGCCAGATACCGATTGGAACGATCAACTTCTTTCGAAAGACAGTTGACAATTTCCGACTTTCGTGGTTTTCTATTGATACAAGGTGATTCGACCTTGACTATATGGAGATTGAGATATGATAGGACGTTTATTTTTTATGAAAAAAAACCCTAAATGTGGAGAAAGCAATCTAATGATAAAAGGAGGCTATTTCGATATTGATGAATACAATACATATGGGTTTGATGGCGGATTATTGGAAGATACACTAGATGCTGTTAAGGCAGCCTTAGCTGCCGCCAAAATCACTGACCAGATTGTTGTTTTATTAGAATACAATGGTAAAACTATCGCATCAAGAGATGTTCAAAATATTGGAGATTGAGATATGACAAAAGATGAAATTATGTTTTTGATCGCTGACGCTATTGCAGCCGTTTCAATCGTGTTGTTAGTGTTTTGTGTTTATATCGCTGTGAACGGGTGATGTGATGACTTTGTCGATCATTGCATCAATCTTTTTTATTGTGCCGCTGGCATTGATCTGCGTCACGATATACCTAGAATTGAAACGCAATAATAATCATGTTGATGAACCTGATGTGAATATAGGCTCACTCGATATTGACCAACGATATGTGAAGGATAAAAGCAATGGAAACTGATTTATTCAAATTAAAAATGCAAATCGCTAATCTCGAATTGCATAATGCACTTATGGAAGATGCGCTTCTAGATGCTATTGACTTTATCAACAAATATTCAGATGTTGTCGATGCAGACGGAACTTTTGCGCCTAATTTGGCGATGACAATTGAGCAAAAATGTCATGCTGCAATCAAAAATGTTAGCATATGGGATTTATAAAATGACAGTAGCAGAGGCATATAAAACACTTAGAGAAAACGGGCATTTCCCGTTAGCGGTGTTGCTGGTGGATGATGTTCTTGATGTTGCACACAAGCATGGTCACGCCATGACACACGGCGAGGCGATGCGTGCAATCCATAAAGTCTCTGAATATTGGGATGAGGCTTTAGACATTGACCATGCCACACAATGGTCGATCGAAATTGCGCTAAAAGAACGTAAAAAAAATGATTCGATTGCATTTTAAGGATTAAACATGACACGCAAGAAAGATCTTATTCCCTCGGAAAAGTACGCTGACAGCTTGGCTATTGTTCGCGCTGCTAAAATTGGCAGACCAACGACATTTAATCAGGAAATAGCGGACTTCATCATTTACCAGATGACAGAAAACGGTGTTGATTTAGCCAATGCTTGCAAGAAATGCAAAATGCCAAAATCAACGATATACACATGGGCGGCGACAAATCCAGACTTTAGTGCAGCACTAGATGAAGCAAGGCAAGCAGTAGCAGATCATTGCGCGCACATGATTATAGAACTTGGCAATAGCGTTGAAGACCCAATGAAGGACCGCATAAGGCTTGACAGTTTGAAGTGGATTGCTTCGCGCTATCATCCAAAAGCTTACAGCGAAAAGGGAAGCATGGCATTAACTGGTGCCAATGGTGGTCCCGTTCAATTGCAGGCCGTTCAATCTGTTCCAGTCGAAAGCTTATCCGAGCAAGATCGAGAGGCTTTCAAACGCGCATTGCTAGCGGCTAGTAAGGCAGCGGGTGAAGATGTATCAGAGTATGAGGATTAACATGTTTGATAAACACCGAAAGCAAATAATTGATACGCTCACGATGGTTTTCTATTGTGCAATTGTCGCAATTTGCGCGACCTACTGGCACGATCAAACTATTGCTGTGGTTCTGTTTCTCATGCTTTATGGCATAAAATAATTTTAGACGTTCTCTTTTTGTTCACGTTGACGCTGGTTTGGGTTTATGGTTTTATAATATCACAAGCAAACAATTGCTTGGCAATAAAATTGAAACGCTATAGGTGATGATATGAAAACTCAATCCGCTATTATTTACCAAGGCCCCTCACTATTAGACGGCTCGCCCATTGTTGTTGTTGCTTTACATAGTAATCGCAATAAAAAGACAGGCAACATGGTTCAAACATATATCATTCGCTCGGATATTTCTCCGCTCGAAGCAAGCAAGCGAGGCTTAGACTTTGCAATATGCGGTGATTGCCCTATGCGTGGCGATGCTACTAATGATGCAAGTGCCAAGCAAGCCAAGAATCGCACATGCTATGTGCTTTTAGGTCAAGGCCCGACCATTGTTTGGAAACACTTACAAAGAAATGGTTATCCTATTGCCCAAGGCCATGAAGCGATCGCAAGCTTAGGTGAAGGAGCAATGGTGCGACTTGGCACCTATGGCGATCCTGCCGCCGTGCCGTCATATGTGTGGGAAAACCTTTTAAGCCGTGCAAAGTCTTACACTGGTTATTCTCACCAAGCCAAGCAAGCGCAATCGGCTTTCAATGCCAAGCTTATGATGCAATCGGTTGAAAGTATAATTGAAGCACAATCGGCATGGCAAAAAGGCGTGCGTACTTTTCGCGTGGTTAAGTCTTATAATGAAGTAGACAAGGCCAATGAGATTGCTTGCCCATCAAGACGTGGCATACAATGCGCGGATTGTGGATTGTGCAAAGGTTCAGCAATAAGGGCCAAAAGCATAGCAATAGAAGTGCATGGCGCTGGCAAGAATAACCTATCGGCTTAACAATAACCTTTAGCGGGGAGACTTGGGGCGGCTATCTTTCGGGTTAGCCGCTCTCTTTTTTTACGGCTCATCGTCTGGATAGGAAAGCGGTCAAAAAAAACCCCCTAGCTAAAAAACTAGGGGGGAAAGACTAGAGGGATAAAATTAAGATATTAGATAAACACAAGGGTCGGCAAGTTTTCTGCCAAGTTTCCCTTGTTGGTAAAAAACGTTCATTTTTACTCTTTCTGCTAATGCAACGGCATTTTTTTTGGTTTTAAGCTTTCCAAAAAAAATATCTGGTAAAACCCAAAACCCTTCTTTTGCTTTTTGCATGCTCTTCAGCATAGCATTAGCGCGTTGCGTCCCGTATTCTTTTTGTAGATACAAAGCAGCGGATTGGCGAGAAATAATAATTTTGTATGTCATGTCTCAATCTCCTATATTGTTAAGCTTTTATGCAAAGGCGTCTATATAACTCGGTTTTAACATCATTTCCGATATAATCAAAGTTGAATATATTCAACGTTTTAATTTTATCTATTGCTTCATTTATTATGTCTTTAGTGATAGTGCCATTGCCAGCTATTAAATCTGCCAAACTACGCACCATGCTAACAGCCCGCCAAAACTTGAAATATTCTTTTTCCTCTTCCGTCATATTTCAATCTCCTATATTGTGAAGCTTGATTGCTTCCACAATCCCACCACGAATGATGGGATTGAAGCTGCAATTTTTCCACCTAATCGCTGGTAAGGAATAACGGCCTATTCTGCGATTTTTGATTGATTAAAACAAAAAGTATATCCCTTGCCATCAGCACTATCACCAAAGCACATGGCATCTATAGACCACGAGAGATGGTATTTTTTTACTAGTGATTTCACGGCCTCATAATGCGCCATCTCAGTTGATTTTTCGTAAGGATAAGAAACCACGACTGAGAATCTGCTATTTGTATATGCTTTAATCCGCGCACCTTTGGTCAATGATGGCGCTATATATTTCGTGTGAATTGCTATCATTTCTCAATCTCCATCTAATTGTTAAGGCCTTGTGCTTGCTGGGCAAATCACTTGCGCCACACACTCTGATTATGACGATTTTTCTATTTAATGCAAACGATTTTTTTTATTTTGGGGATTATTTTTATTCGCAAAACCCTTCTTTCCGCCTTTCTCACGCGCGCGCATAACCATAGCAATACAAAACGATCATGACTAGGCTTGGCAATAAAACTGACGTAGGTAGCGGATAGGTTGGCTTATGGCACTCAATGCGCCTCAGTATTGTTTAGGATTAAACCGAGAACGCCAAACACGTTCTGTTCACGTTCCGTTCCAGCAATAGAACAAAACAAGAACAAACCATAAACATTGTTCACGTTATGTCCAAACCAGCGTGGCAATTAACTTGGCCTTATACTTGGGCAATCCCTCGACATTGCCAAGGTGCATTGTCAACCATAGCCATATGGCTTAACAATAGACGATAGGAATATAATCCGTTCACGTTTTGTTCCCGTCCCAGCAAGCGGTGTTCACCTTTTGTTCTACCTTTGTTCACGTTTTGTTTCACGTGAAACACAGCTTGGCTATTTAGGACTGCGCGCCTAGGATAGGAATATATTCTGTTCCCGTTCTGTTCGGCTTGGCTGTTGCCCCCCTATACACCCCCCTATAGCCGATGGTAATGATGATT
>Ga0214192_1000585_pt1 | contig 22209 bp, 16 predicted proteins | sample TroBogEpilimnion_44_FD_153030 | JGI IMG/M metagenome (GOLD analysis project Ga0214192, IMG submission 153030) | Freshwater microbial communities from Trout Bog Lake, WI - 29JUL2008 epilimnion | ecosystem: Environmental > Aquatic > Freshwater > Lake > Epilimnion/Euphotic zone | place: Trout Bog... | reverse complement strand
ACTCCGTAATGATGTTTTATGAAGCATCTCTTCTAATTCATTCCTATCAGATGCTGTTAATTGTACTCTTGGTGTTAGCATTATAAGTCTATTTTATCTTACAACGTATTTTATCCAAAATATTTAATTGACGATTTGCTAAATTTGAATAAAAGTTACTAAAGGTTTTACTTTTCAAATTTAAGATTGTTTGTTATCATTAATTATTCCCTATAGCAAGTTAAATAGTGCTTTTATGCAGAAATATTGTTGTTTCTCATGAGTTATGTTGACAAACATCATTGTTATTGTGGTTCGAAATACTAAATTTTGCATCTCAAGCATAACAAATCATTATACTAACCGAACATAAATTATGACAAAAGGCGTTTTTATTGCAACAACAGATCAATCCAGTGGAAAATCATTAGCGGCATTGGGCTTAATGCACCTTCTTTCTGGTAAAATTAAAAAGGTAGCATACTTCAAACCAATTGTAAAACATCTTCCCAACCAATCGAGTAATAGTCATATAGATACTATTACCAGCTATTTTGGACTAACAGGCAGAAAAGAAGATATGTATGCCTTTACCCGCGATCAGGTAATGAAACTGAGAAGCGAAGGCAACGAATCTAAGATACTGGACACTATTATTGCTAAATACAAAAGACTGGAAGAAACCAACGACTTTGTAATTGTAGAAGGTACCGACTTTGAGGGCGATGGTAATACGTTTGAACTGGAACTGAACGTAGAAATATCTAAAAATCTTGGTCTGCCAAGTATTCTCGTTATAAATGGAGAACATAGATCTTCCGAAGATATAGTCAATTATCTGCTATCCTCTATCAATGGATTTGTAGATAAAGATGTTCAAGTACTGGCTTCCATTATTAATAAAGTAGCTCCTTTTGAAGTAGATAATTTAAAGCAACTCTGCAAGAAAAGGCTGCCTAAAGAGATTCTTTACTCCTGTATTCCATACAATAAAGACCTGGGCAATCCTACTATGAAAGAGATTACTGAAGCGGTAGGAGGTAATGTTTTATTTGGTAAGCATTTATCTTCCAATCTCGTGAGTAAATACATAGTAGGGGCAATGCAACTACGTAACCTTTTACATAGATTAGAAGATAATACTTTGATTGTTACCCCTGGCGATCGTGGCGATATTATTCTGGCAGCATTACAGGCAAACATCTCTAAAAACTATCCAAGAGTTGCAGGTATGCTACTTACCGGTGGTTTACTGCCCGAAGAACCTATTGTAAAACTGATTGAAGGATTGGAAACCGTTTTCCCTATTGTCTGGGTTACTACGGGTACCTTTGAAACAGTAACTAAAGTAAGTAATACCAAGTCGCATATTTATGCTGATAACCTACATAAGATAGAAGTGGCAATTGCAGAATTTGATAAGTATGTAGATACTACCAGCATTGAATCGAAAATAAATGCTTATCAGCAAGAAGGTATTACACCAAGAATGTTCCAGTATCAACTGGTTAAAAGGGCAATGTCCAACAAGAAGCACATTGTATTGCCCGAAGGAAATGACGATCGTATGCTGATAGCTGCTTCCCGTTTGATTAATCAGGGAATAGTAGAACTAACAATTCTGGGCGATAGAGAAGAAATAGCAACTGCAGTTAAAAGGCTGAATCTGAACTTTGATCTTAATAAAATTAATATTATCAATCCTAAGGAATCAGAACAATATGACCGTTACGTTGAAAAGTTTTATGAGCTTCGTAAAACAAAGAATGTAAACATGGAAATGGCCAGAGATCTGATGACCGATGTTTCTTACTTTGGTACAATGATGGTATATCTTGGTGAGGCAGACGGTATGGTATCGGGTGCTATTCATACTACGCAACATACTATCAGACCAGCTTTACAATTTGTAAAAACTAAGCCTGGTGTAAATACTGTATCCTCTATTTTCTTCATGTGTTTGCCAGATAGAGTAAGTGTGTTTGGCGACTGTGCTGTTAATCCGAATCCAACTTCAGAACAGTTGGCAGAAATCGCTATTTCATCTGCAGAAAGTAGCAAGATGTTTGGTATAGAGCCAAAGATTGCTATGCTGTCTTATTCTTCCGGTAGTTCTGGTCAGGGCGAAGATGTAGATAAAGTAAGAATTGCAACAGAAATTATTAAAAGAGAACGTCCTGATCTGGAAGTAGAAGGACCAATACAATATGATGCTGCTGTTGATCCTAACGTAGGTAAACAAAAACTACCTAACTCTAAGGTTGCAGGACAAGCAAGTGTATTAATTTTCCCAGATTTAAATACCGGTAATAACACCTATAAAGCAGTACAAAGAGAAACAGGTGCACTTGCTATAGGACCAATGTTGCAGGGATTAAACAAACCTGTAAACGACCTTAGTAGAGGTTGTACGGTAGATGATATTTTTAATACCGTAGTAATCACTGCAATACAGGCACAACAATAATAAATAACCATAAAATAACCGGAAACAGATGAAAGTATTAGTGATTAACTCAGGTAGCAGTTCTATTAAATATCAACTGTTTGATATGCCAGAAGGCAAAGTGATTTGTAGCGGATTAGTAGAAAGAATAGGCATGGAATCATCCATACTTTCTTACAAATATTTAAGAGGAGAGGAGTTTAAAGAATATAAAACAACGCACGGAATAGCCGATCATGCACAAGGCTTGAAAGAGGTGTCCGATTTATTGACCGATAAGGAAATAGGGGTAATAAATAACCCTGACGAAATAGATGTAGTAGGACATAGAACCGTACATGGAGGAGAGAAGTTTGCAGCAACTGTATTAATTACAGAGCAAGTAAAAGAGGAAATAAGGTCCTTGTTCTCACTGGCTCCTTTACACAATCCTGCTAATCTTTTAGGGATAGAAGTGGCTGAGCAAATATTTAAAAAGGCAAAGCAGGTAGCCGTGTTCGATACTGCATTTTATTCCACCATGCCCGAAGTAGCCTATAGGTTTGCGATACCTAATAACCTGTACGAAGAGCATGGAATAAGAGCTTATGGATTTCATGGTACCAGTCATAAATATGTAACAGAACAGGTTGCAAAACATTATCATAATAATAATCTGAAGATTGTATCTATACATCTTGGAAATGGTTGTAGTATGAGTGCTATTGCCAATGGTAAATGTGTGGATACTTCTATGGGCTTAGGACCAATAAATGGTTTGATAATGGGTACCAGAAGTGGCGACTTAGATCAGTCTGTTATATTCTATTTAGTAAATTTCCTTGGCTACACTTTAGAATCGGTAAACGATCTTTTAAATAAGAAAAGCGGATTGATGGGTTTAGCTGGAGTAAGCGATATGCGGGATTTAAAAGGACTGATAGAGAAAGGAGATAAACATGCTATTCTTGCGCATCAGTTATATGTTTATAGAATTAAGAAATATATTGGCTATTTTGCTGCAGTAATGAATGGGCTGGATATAGTATTGTTTACTGCCGGAGTAGGGGAGAATGATCCATTTACCCGTAATCAGGTTTGTGAAAACATGGACTTCTTTGGAATTGAATTAGATTCTGAGAAAAACAATAATAGAGAAAGAGGTATTAGAGAAATAAATAAGGAAAATGCCAGAGTGAAGGTTTTGGTAGTTCCTACTAATGAGGAAAAGGAGATTGCGGAACAATGTTTTACCCTACTTACCTAAAAAAAATAGGGGTCGAGAAGAATCAAGACCCCTTTTTTCAACCCTAAACCCTTAAAAAAACCATGGCAAATATAGGACTTGTTTTGAATAGCAAATATTTTTTTTGTTTTCTTTTTTCTTAAATCGGAAATTGAACCGTTTATAAACTATTAACGATTGTTTTCTTAAACAAAGGGCAATAAAAAAGGAGATGTTGTAAGCATCTCCTTTTTAAATAAGTATAAAAACAGTTTAGAAACGTTCTAATTTAGAGAAAAAGAAATCTCCTTCAATCTGAGCATTCTCATCACTATCACTTCCGTGAACTGCATTTTCACCAATTGAAGCTGCATATTTCTTACGGATAGTTCCTTCAGCTGCGTTTGCAGGATTGGTAGCACCAATTAAAGTTCTGAAATCTTCTACTGCATTTTCTTTCTCCAGAATAGCCGCAACTATAGGGCCACTGCTCATAAACGCAACTAATTCACCGTAGAAAGGTCTTTCTTTATGTACTGCATAAAATTCACCAGCTTGTTCAGCAGTTAATTTTGTCCATTTCATTGCTTTAATAGAAAAGCCGCCTTTAATCATCATGTCGATTATTCCCCCTGTATATCCTTTAGATGTAGCATCGGGTTTTACCATCGTAAATGTTCTATTACTCATATACTAAATTTTGGGCAAATGTAAGGGGATGAATGTTTAAGTTAAAAGTAAAAATTAAAAAGTAAAAAAAGGTTAATATATAAAAGCAATAATTGTGGAATGTTAATGAATAATTTGCTCATAGAATCAAGATAATTCACACTTATATTTGCGCAATGGGACAGTATCATATTGGCGATGTAATTAAATCTTTTGTTGAAACCAGTCGTTTAAAGAATGGTATCAAGACTGTACAGATAGAAAAAGTATGGGAAGAACTGATGGGAACTACCATTGCCAGATACACCGAAAAGATTGAGATTTTTAATAAGAAGCTTTTTATTACCACTTATGTAGGTCCTCTTAAAAATGAGTTACATTTTCAGAAACAAGCTATTATAGAGCGTATAAACGAGGCAATGGGAAAGGGAACAATAGAGGAGGTGATTATCAGATAATTTTAGCTTAACTTTTTACAATAGTAACAGGAACAAAACAGACCTTATACATTTATAATATTATAATATGGATGATACTTTGCCACTAATAGGAATTGTAATGGGTAGTGATAGCGATTTACCTATAATGCAGGAGGCTGCAGCAATGTTAAAGCAATTTAATATCCCCTTTGAGCTTACTGTAGTATCTGCGCATCGTACGCCAGAAAGAATGATGGAGTATGCTCATAAAGCTAAAAATAGAGGATTAAAAGCAATTATTGCAGGAGCAGGTGGAGCCGCTCATCTTCCTGGTATGATTGCTGCAATTACTATTTTACCCGTTATTGGTGTTCCAATTAAGTCATCCAACTCAATTGATGGATGGGATAGTGTTTTGAGTATCTTACAAATGCCTGCTGGAGTGCCTGTAGCAACTGTAGCATTGAATGGTGCAAAGAATGCTGGAATACTTGCTGCACAGATAATTGCTACTCATGATGAAGCTGTAGCTCAAAAATTATCTGCTTATAAAGCAGGTTTAGAAGCAGATGTTTTAATTAAAGTAAATTCTCTTAAAACAACCTGGAATAATCAATTTGATTAGTATATAAAATACAAGCTACTAATTTCTACTTATTTATTTTTGCCTATTTATGAAAAAAATAATTACCGTTTATTGCTTGTTATTAAGCCTTTGTTCCTTTGCTCAAAGGTTTCCTGACGCAATATATTTACCTAATATTCGAACTGCTAAACTTTTCTCTCAAAATAATCAGGAATCAATGGCAATAGTCCGTCTTAATTCTTCAGATTTACTGGAATTGCATTTTGATGATGTAGATCCTACCCCTAAGAATTATTATTATTCTTTAGAGCTTTGTAATGCAGACTGGACACCGGCAGATTTAAATACTTTTGATTATATAAACGGGTTTACACAAGTGCATTTGAGTGAGTACAGACCATCGTCCATTACACAATCTAAATATATACACTACCAGACATTACTGCCAGATAAGAATTGTATGCCTACTAGAAGTGGAAATTATATGCTGCGAGTTTTTCTGGATGGAGATACTTCTCAAGTGGCTTTTACTAAGAGAATGTTTGTAGTAGATTTCAATAAAGCAATGATCTCTGCTATTGTACAACAACCCTATGATAATCAATTAAATAAAACGCATCAGAAACTGCAATTGAGTGTGAATACTAATCAATTGAATCCTATTAACCCTCAACAACAAGTACAAGTTGTAATTCTTCAAAACTATCGTTGGGACAATGCAGTTACCAATATTGTACCTTCCTTTATTAGAGATAATATATTGGAGTATAATAGTGAAGTTGATTGTGTATTTCCTGCAGGAAGAGAATATCGTTGGGTGGATTTGAGAAGTTATAAATTTAGCAGCGAAAGAATTGAGAAAATAGATAAAGAAGCAGAACCTAATGAAGTTTACCTAAGAGCAGATGGAGTAAGAATTAATATGCGATACATATACATGGTGGATTATAATGGTTGGTATGATATCAATACTACAGAAAATATAAACCCCTGGTGGCAAACAGATTATGCTAAAGTGCATTTTACTTTTGTACCGCCCGACAATCAACCGATTTCTAATAAAGACGTATATATTCTTGGTGATTTAACTGGGAATAAACTAGGTAATTCAGGGAAAATGAGATTTAATGCTGAAAAAGGTGTATATGAGAAAACCTTGCTATTAAAACAGGGATATTATTATTATACTTATGCTACCGCACCTCAGAAAGTAAGTTTCCCTGTAGGAGATGTTTCTCAAACTGATGGAAATTACTGGGAAACAGAAAATGAATATACTGTATTAGTATACTATAGATCATACAATGGAAGGCACGATGAGTTGGTTGCTCTTACTACTGTAAATTCGAAGAATTTATCTTTAAGGAATTAAGATTTATACGCTCTGCAGAATAGCCACATACATTGTATCGGCATTGTGTAGATAACCTTCCAAAATAGTTTGATGTAATAATGTATAGTTTGTGTATTTAGTATTGAAATATTCAATTATAGCCTCATTTTCTGCTTTTAAACAAGAACAGGTTATATAAATAAAGTAGCCACCTTTTTGTATATTCTCAGCAACATTTAAAACTATTTGCTTTTGTTTGTCTGTAAATAATTGAAGGGTATTACTATCGAATGTACTTAAATATTCAGGTGTTCTACCCCATGTTCCACTTCCCGTACAAGGAACATCCGCAATAACGATATCAAATTTATTTTTTGGAGCAGTATTGTTCTCTGCAACATTAGCTACAAAAGCATCATATTCTTTTATACCAGCTCTTTTAAATCGTTCTTTTAAATTAGCGATAATAGAAGCTCGGATATCAGAAACGGTAAGATATACATTAGGAATGCTATCGTACATCAGAATTGATTTTCCTCCACTGGCAGCACAGCAATCCCATACTTTCAATTGGGCTCCAATGTTATTGATATAGTTAAAAATCGTAGCTACTTTCTGAGAACTGTAATCTTGTATCACAATTTCTTCGTTCAGTCTAAGTATTGTATCTAGAGAAGTAGCATTATTTAATTCTAAACAGCTATCCTCAATCATTTTATATTCTATACCGGCCTCTTGCAGTTTATTCAAAACAATTACTTTCTTTCCAGGCCTTATTCGGGCAAAAAGTTTTGGTTGAGAAAAGTGTTGTTGAATAAATTTATTGATATCAATTTCCTCCGACAAATCTGCAGTTGAAAAGGGTAGGAGTTCTTCCAGATTAAAAGATGGGTAGATGTCTTTTACTATTTTAATTCTATGCTCTAATTCAATGGGCCAATTACCCAATAAACTATCTTGATAAAGTGGTTCTGCGTATAATGGCATTTTGTTGTTGCTTAGAAATATAGCAACATTTAATCTGGTATTAAATTCCAATTCAGCAAGGCAATTACCTAATCTAAAGAAGGTATAGGAAAGATGCGAAATAGACTTCCTGTCCTTACTACCATGCTTTTTATTTTTACTAAAATAATCCTTCAGATAAACAGAATAAGGAAGTGAATTATTATAGCCATTTATAAGCTTTTCTACTACCTGAATATGTTTCTGTATATAACTCATCGCGATAAAAATAAAGAACCTCCCATAAATGAGAGGTTCTTTTTATTCTAGATTAAATTTCTGTAGTTAAAATAGAGACTATTTGTACATTAATTCATAGTACTCATGAGCCATTCTATTACTATCAAATTGATGACGTACGTCTTTCATACCATTCTTTACTACATTTCTCCATTGGTCTTTATTGTCGTAATAAGTAGGTAGAATTTCTTTCTCCAGAATGTCAAACAATTTATTTAAATCATAGTCATCCTGAGCTTGTGTACTCATATTATCATAATCTGCTTTAGGCACAACGTATGAATTCTCGCCATGCTTTGCAAATTCTGGTATCCATCCATCATCCGTTGAAAAGTTAACAGCTGCATTCATCGCGGCAGTCATACCACTGGTACCACTTGCTTCGCGAGGAACTCTTGGGTTATTCAACCAAACATCAGCGCCTTGTTTTAATCTGCGGCTAAGGAAAAGCTCGTATCCAACAAGTACTGCTACATTGGAATATTTTTTACTTAAATGAACTAAGTTATTAAACTGAGAAATAGCTGGATAATCTAATGGGTAAGGTTTACCTGCCCAGATAATTTGTACAGGATATTTTGGATTATTCAATAACTTTTCAAAACGTTCAATATCCCAAGTAAGCATATCAGCACGTTTATATCCTGCAAATCGTCTTGCCCAAACAATAGTCAATACTTTTGGATCGAATATTTTTCCTGTTTGATCTGCAACAATTTCGAATGCACGTTTCTTTAAATACCATTTTCTATCATCAATAGCCCAGCTATTATCTGCATCAAAATGACGGTATAATGGTTCATCTGCCCAGTAGGTAAAGTTCTGAGCATTGGTAATGGAAGTAATATCACAAATTCCATCGTAGTGCCCCCACATTTTACGACTTACATGTCCATGTAATTCAGATACCCCATTTGCTCTGCGCGCAAAACGCAATGCAGCAAGCGAGTGGTTAAACTGATCATCTTGAATGCCAGTAAGTCTTCTTACTTCATCAAGACTTAATCCGCAGAAATAACTCATTTTCTGACATAAATAAATGTCATGTTTTTCGTTACCAGCTTCTTCAGGAGTATGGGTAGTGAAAACTAATTTTTCTTTTAAAAACTCTACAGATTTATTTTTGTTTAATAAATAGAATGCTGCAGAAATACCATGCGCCTCATTTAAATGATAATAATCTGGATTAAAGTTAAGCTCATCAATAAGCTTAGCACCACCAATTCCCAATAGGATGAACTGCGCTACTTTGGTAGAAACATTTGCATCATATAATCTATGAGTAATAGTTTGTGATACATAATCATTCTCAGGCAAATCGGTACTTAATAAAAATAATGGAGCCGACTTGAAAGTTTCTGGATTTAAATAATATGCTTTTACCCAAACTGGAGCATCATGAATCATTATTTGAAATTTGATTCCAGTATCTTCCAGAAAAGAAGCATTCTTTTCCATCCATGCAGGTTGTAAAGTTTGATCTTGGTTTCTTATTTGGTCGTAATATCCATATTTCCAAAGTATACCAATTCCAATCAAGTTTTGTTTTAATTCATACGCACTTCTTAAGTGAGACCCAGATAAAAAACCAAGACCGCCACTGTAAATTTTTAATGGTTGGTGAATGGCAAATTCCATAGAAAAATAAGCCACTTTCTTAGAATACTGTTCGTTAGTTTTAAACGGGACAGTGTAGTTTTTAAAATCCATAATTAAATAGTTTCGTTAATCAATTGCTTTGCAAATAAATGGTTTTTCAGTAATATGTACATTTTACACAATATTATATTTTAATAATACTGCTGTGCAATTTCGGAAATTATTACAATAAATTCCAAATATTTTACAGTGAAACCCTTGTGTGTATTGAATAAAAAGCTCCGATAGTCTATTGCTAACGGAGCTTTTGTGTGTAGATAATTAAGTGTATAAATTATTTTTCTTCACAGTTACAACTCCACTCTTTATCTAGATCAATGCAAGTAATTACATGATCTACAGTACCACATGGTGCTACAATAATTCGGAGTCTTTCGTTGTGCAATTTGCCTTCCAATGCAAATCGTTTATTACAATCATCTGCCTGCAATTCACTTTTGTCGTAATTAATGTCCCCGCTCTCTATCAAACTCTTAATGTCTTGTTCGGAAATATGCCTGCAATCCATTCTACATCTAGCATGATGACTATATTGAATAGATTCTGGATGACGATTAAAATGTTCGTTGTGACGGTTAGGTAAATTACATTTACAAAGCCAGAAGAAAGCCGCATAAACAGCTGCAATAATGACAATCTTTTTCATTACAATAAGTTTAAATTTTGGTGGCTTTCAAAAGATAAATCATCAACAGATGAAATGGCAATTAAATTTTAAAGTGTGGGGACTTATTTGCTTACTAAGTTCCTGGTGCATCAATAGAAGAATAAATTCATCGATTGTACTATTTAAACGACTCTGGTAATAATTTATTGTATTATTTTAATATAAAATTTTAAATAGAATAGTGGTTTAATTTATATTTAATACTTAACTATCATACTTATCCATTAAAGGAAAAGAAAGCATATTTATTTATTGATAGAATTTCTTTGAAAACTAATTATGAATCAAGCAATGATTTACAATTAATGCTAATCATTTTTGCATCGCAATTTTAAGCTAGAACCATACTGTATTAATCTCAGAGATAATTATTTTTACGTACCCTTAAACAAACATTATCTGGATCTTGATAAATTTTATTTACTAATAGGTATTGGTTATCATATTATAAATGATAGTTGTTCTGCTCAAATAAGTATAATTAAGATCTGGATTATATTAAATTACGCTGTTGTAACTTTAGTTTAGAAATGGTTTAAATTAATTCAGGTCTATGGTAATAAGTTAAACAAATTAATACTGTTGAAGAAATAAACAAATCTTTACGGTTAAATATCATCAATCAATGTTTGATAGCTTTCTGGATAGGATAAGATTGAATTTAACTTTAAACTGCTATAAAAATGATTTAATAGTTATAATTTTTTTCCAGCAAGCGAATATTAGAAAACTAGTATCTATGGAAAATAAAATGATTTAATAAACAAAATTTAAAAGAATTATGAATGGGTTTCTTTGTAATTGGAATTTAGTCAAATTTATCTTAAATCGAACTTAAATGAAACTCAAATTGATTTTGGTAAATGATAATCCCTTTATCTTTCGTCCGTTTTTAGAAAAATAGTATAATTTAATAAACTTTATTGACAAGAATTATGGATATGAAATTTATATTCTCTCAGCGTTACAATGGCCATTTAAAGAGACTTTCAGTGAAAATGGTTAAAACCTTCCTGATAGTTGCAGTTGGTCTACTTTTTACCGGGCTAGTAAGTAATGTACAAGCACAAACTTTAAGTGAAAACCAAGTGAAGGATATACTTAAGTCTTCTAAAGCAAATCTTTATGTAACGGAATTAAAACAACAATATGTAGTAAGTGATGCATATTTTGATAAAAGTTCAGGAATCAATTATATTTATCTTCAACAAACTTTCCAAGGAATTAAAGTATACAATGCAATAAAGGTTATTGCAATTGTAGACAATAAAGTTGCATATAGTTCTGGGCGATTTGTAAAGCTAATAGAGAAAAATGCTTCTTCCGCATCTCCTAGTCTTACAGCACAGGATGCAATTAACAAAGCAGCAGTTTATCTTAAATTGAATGCCCCAGTAAATTTATCTGTAATTCAAGACCAGTTGTCAACCAACAATAAAATAACTTTCACTGATGGAGGGATCGCAAAAGAAAAAATAGAAGTAGAATTACTTTGGGTTTCTACCGATGATTTTAATACAGTGAATCTTGGATGGAATGTAAATATAGACGATAAAAATAGTCCAGATTGGTGGAATGTGAGAGTAAATGCCAAAGACGGTAGTTTTATGGAAAAAAATAACTGGACTGTTAGTTGTAACTTTTCCAATAAACTAAATAAGTCAGCAACTGAAAATGAATCTACTGCTAAAGCTAATTCTTACAATTATAAATATCAGCATAAGTTCTATGGCAATAATGCAATGAACAAATTCGCAGCTTGTCCTCCTTTAAATGTTACAAGTGCTTCTTATTATGTAATTCCTTTTCCACTAGAAAACATTAATGTAGGTTCAATGGCTACGGAAACTAATCCATGGTTGAAAGCAGGAGCAGGTAATAATGCAACTACTTATGGATGGAATTATGATGGAACTACTAACTTTAATATTACAAAAGGTAATAATGTATGGGCTTATGATGATAGTTTAAACAAAAATGCTCCAGGACGTTTTGATACTTCTAGTACTGCATTACCTTCTCTTACTTTTCCATTAGTTCCAAATTTCACTCTTGCACCAACTACTCCAACTAATAGAAGGGCTGCAACTACGAATTTATTTTACTGGAATAATATTTTACATGATATTGTATATCAATATGGTTTTGATGAAGCTTCAGGAAATTATCAAAACAATAATTTGGGTAGAGGTGGATTAGGTGCTGACTATGTACATGCCGAAGCTCAAGATGGTTCTGGTACTGATAATGCAAACTTTTCTGCTCCTCCTGATGGACAAAGTGGTAGAATGCAAATGTATTTGTGGACACATACTCCTAAGTTAGATGGTGATTTTGATAATGGTGTTGTTTCTCATGAATTTGAACATGGAGTTTCTATAAGACTTACTGGAGGACCTTCTCAGTCTGGTTGTTTGAGCAATGCAGAACAAGGTGGTGAAGGATGGAGCGATTATAATGCATTGATGGTTACTACCAACTGGGCTACAGCAAAAACTACAGATGGTCCTAATAAACGACCAATTGGTAACTATGTAGTAGGACAAGCACAAACCGGTGTTGGTATAAGAACCTATCCTTATTCTACCAGTTTATCTATTGATAAGCACACCTATGCAGATATCTCTAAAAGCGTAGGCGGAACAGTGGGAGAAGTGCATTATATTGGTGAAGTTTGGTGTTCTGCACTATGGGATATGACCTGGAATATCATCTTACAAGAAGGTACTATTAACCCTAATATTTATGATGCAAATGGTGGAGGTGGAAATACTATTGCGATGAAGCTGGTAATGCAAGGATTAAAATTGCAACCTTGTCTTCCTGGGTTCCTGGATGCTCGTGATGCGATTCTTGCTGCAGATTCTATTCTTTATAATAATAGACACAAGTGTGCTATCTGGAAAGCCTTTGCTGCAAGAGGAATGGGGTATAGTGCAAAACAAGGTAGTTCGGGTAGTGTAACCGATCAAAAGGTGGCTAGCGATGTTCCTTCAAAGGTATCATTCTCTTCAAAATATGATCCTATAGTTGTAATGCAAAATCAACAAGTTACAATTCCATTGAAAACTAACTGTACTTGTAAAGCACCTACAAAAAACTACACCATAAAAGCTACCTTACCTGCAGGGTTAACCTATGCAAGCAGTACTGGTACTGATAGTGCTTCTGTAGTTAAATTTAATCCTATTAATTTTTTAGCTTATAACTCTGCTGATAGTGAGTCTCTTACTATTACTGCATCGGGTGCTGGCTGTAAAATTGATAGTGTTATAAATGATAATAGAGATAGCAGAAAAATTGGTGGTTTGACCAATACCGTTATCTCAGGTGGTTCAAATTGGACTACTTCTTCTGCCTATTATTATAGTCCTACAAATGCATGGCAAGGAATAGATGATACACTCATTACAGACTTTTCTTTAAACTCTGCTGCATTTACACCTGCATCTTTATCTATACTTTCTTTTGAACATTTATATGAGCTTGAAAATAGTTACGATGGAGCATTAGTTGAGTATTCTACTGATAATGGATCTACCTGGGTAGATGCTAAATCATTGATTTTCAAGAATCCTTACAATGGCTTTATCGATTCTACTTCAGTATCTTCTATTCCAAACAGAGCAGCTTATTCAGGTTCTTCTAGCTCTACATTTGTACATTCTCTGGCAAATCTTTCCTCACTTTCAGGAAAAAGTACTATAATTAGATTCAGAGAGAGTACTGATCAAGGTAATTCTACAGGATCGGCTAATCCAGGTTGGGTATTAGATGATATATCCGTTGCAAATGGTTGTGGTGGATTTTTGAAATTAGTAGCATACGATTCTTCCAATAAAGCCATTGATTCTGCTTCTATTCCAATATTTATTACTCCTAATACCTTGCCAGTAAAATATGCTAGCTTTAATGTTCAACAATTAAATAGTCAATCATTATTACGTTGGGTAGCTGCGGAGGAAGTTAATACCAGTCTTTATACTATTGAAAGAAGTTCAAATGGAACAGAGTGGAACTCAATTGGTAGTACTCCTGCATTGGGTATCAATAATAAAGAGTATATTTTCCATGATGAGAATCCGCTTATGGGGTTAAATTACTATCGTATTAAAGGAATAGATAAGGACGGTAAATTCACTTACTCAGAAATCAGAAAACTGAACTTTACTAAAGATGGCAATCATATTCTGATTGTTCCAAATCCTTCTAAATATCAATCTAAAGTGTATATAGCTTCTACCGCTAAAACAGCTAAAGTTACTGTTTACGATGCACAAAGCAGATTGGTAAAATCCACTATTCAAACACTAGAAAACGGTGAATTTACTCTTTCAACTTCTTTGCTCAATAATGGGGTTTATATTCTACATATTGATACACAAGATGGGAATGCATACAGTGAAAAACTGTTGATAGAAAAGTAATAAAAGGTTTATTTATACAAGAAAGCGTAGCAAGGAATGTTCTTTGCTACGCTTTTTTATTGAAAAGATTCATCTGAAAGATTCTTTTCCTTACTTTTGCGCTCCCATTTTATAAAACAATGGGATTATATAATGAATATTTTAAAACAATTAAACGCAGATGCACAGGAAAACAGTGCTGCAGAAAATGCAGACGTTCCAACTGCGACAACAAATGCTCCTGTGGAAGTAGTTGCTGAAGAAGCATCTGTTACAGCTCCTGCAGAAGAAACTCCAGTACAAGTTGCTGAAGTAGTAGAAGTTCCTGTAGTAGTAGAAGAAGTTATTGTAGAAACAGCTCACGACGATTTCGATTGGAGCGTAGACAAACGTAACATTAGCTACTATCCAGAAGCTGAAAGAATTAAGTATGAATCTGTTTATGAAAACACGTTCGTACAAATTGAAGACGGTCAGATTTTAGATGGTGATGTTGTAGGCGTTACCACTACTGATGCTGTTATCAATATCGGTTTTAAAAGTGATGGTCTTATCTCTTTAAATGAATTCAGAGATATCCCTACTTTAAAAACAGGCGATATTGTAGAAGTAATGGTGTTGGAAAAAGAAGACAAAAATGGTAATCTTCACCTAAGCAGAAAATCTGCAAGAATCTACAGAGCTTGGCAAAGAATTGTTGAGTTACACAAAACTGGCGAAGTGGTTACTGGTGTTGTTACCAGCAAAACTAAGGGTGGTTTGATTGTAGACGTAAATGGTATGGAAACATTCTTGCCAGGATCTCAGATTGATGTTAAACCAGTTACCGATTACGATCAGTTTGTTGGTAAAACAATGGAATTTAAAGTTGTTAAAATCAACGAAACTATTAAGAATGCTGTGGTATCTCACAAAGCTCTTATCGAAAGTGATATTGAAGCTCAACGTGTAGAAATTATGAGCAAACTTGAAAAAGGTCAAGTATTGGAAGGTGTAGTTAAAAACATTACCGATTTCGGAGCCTTTATGGATCTTGGTGGCTTAGATGGTTTATTGTATATCACCGATATTTCTTGGGGTAGAATTACGCACCCTACAGAGGTGTTGAAATTAGATCAGAAACTACAAGTTGTAGTACTTGATTTTGATGATGATAAAAAACGTATCAGCTTAGGTCTTAAACAATTAACGCCACATCCTTGGGATGTATTGCCAGAAACTTTAGTGGAAGGTGGTATAGTTAAGGGTAAAGTAGTAAATATTGAAGATTACGGTGCTTTCTTGGAAATCACTCCTGGTGTAGAAGGTTTAGTTCACGTAAGTGAAATTACTTGGGCTAATGCGCCTATCAATGCAAAAGAATTCTTCAAATTAAACGACGAATACGAAGCTAAGGTGGTTACTTTAGATAAGGATACTCGTAAAATGAGTCTTTCTATCAAACAAATGACAGAAGATCCATGGAGTACTATTGAAGTTAAATTCCCTGAAGGAAGCAGACATTCTGGTGTAGTTAAAAACATTACTTCTTACGGAGTATTTGTTGAACTAGAAACTGGAATTGGTGGTATGGTTCACATCAGCGATTTAAGCTGGTTGAAACGTTTAAATCACCCATCTGAATACGTCAAGGTTGGTAACAATCTCGAAGTTATTATCTTATCTATAGATAAAGAAAATCGCAAACTTCAATTAGGCCACAAACAACTGGAAGAAGATCCTTGGACTGCATTGGAAGATACATTTGCAGTAGGAACTATCCATGAAGCAATGGTGGTTAAGAAAGAAGACAGAGGAGCTTTGGTTCAATTACCTTACGGTTTAGAAGGTTTTGCTCCTAATCGTCATTTATTCAAAGAAGATGGCAAACAAGTTGCTGTAGAAGAGTCTGCACACTTCGTAGTTATTGAATTTGATAAAAACGATAAGAGAATCGTTCTAAGTCATAATAGAATATGGGAGCAAGCTCAAGTTCAAGCTGAACAATCTGCAAAGAAAGAAGTTGAAGTTGAGAATGAAAAAACTAAGAAAGCGGTGAAGACTATCCAGGCAAAAGTGGAGAAAGCTACATTGGGCGACTTAGGTGCTCTAGCTGATATCAGAGCAAAACTGGAAGGTGATGCTGCTGATGCTGCTTCTGAAAGTAAATAATATATTTATTTTTCAATAAATTATAACTCCTCCTGATTTTTCAGGGGGAGTTTTTTTATATTCTAACTTTACGCTATAACTATTCACTTCAGGTAACCTAATCTAAAAATTGAAAAAAAACTATACTGTAATTTGAAATCATTTATAAAAAACAATTATCCCCATACATGCGTAAAAATCATTATTAAATTATTTTCATATAGTTATCTTCGCAACCTCACTGAACATATTGAAAAATGAATCCATCCGTTAAAATATTTGCTGGCCTTGGTTCAAAAAACCTTGCACAAAAAATTGCCCAGCGTTTTGGTGCTCCTTTAGGTAAGGTTAACATACAACGTTTTAGTGACGGTGAGATACAACCCGTTTTTCTAGAAAGTATTCGTGGTGATTATGTTTTTCTGGTACAAAGCACTTTTGCTCCTGCAGAGAATATAATGGAACTTTTGCTGATGATTGATGCCGCTAAAAGAGCTAGTGCATACAAAATTATTGCTGTAATTCCTTACTATGGTTATGCTCGTCAGGATAGAAAAGATAAGCCAAGAGTAGCAATTGGTAGCAAACTGGTTGCATCTTTACTAGAAGCAGCTGGAGCCAATAGAGTAATTACCATGGATCTTCATGCTCCTCAAATACAAGCTTTCTTTGATATTCCTGTAGATCATCTGGACAGTTCCGCCATATTTATTCCTTACATACAAAGCCTAAAAATAGAAAATCTGACCTTTGCAGCTCCTGATGTTGGTAGTACCAATAGAGTTAGGGAAATAGCAAGCTATTTTAGTGCAGATATGGTTATCTGTGATAAACATCGTAAACGTGCCAATGAAATAGCCAGTATGGTGGTAATTGGGGATGTAACCGGTAAAGATGTTATTTTAATTGATGATATATGCGATACTGGCGGTACTTTAGCTAAAGCAGCTGGATTGCTAAAAGAAAAAGGTGCTAAAAGTGTACGAGCGTTGTGTACTCATCCTATTTTAAGCGGCAATGCCTATCAGAATATAGAAAACAGTGTATTGGAAGAATTAGTGGTTTGCGATACTATTCCATTACAAAAAGAATCTCCAAAAATTCATGTACTTTCTGTTGCTGATTTATTTGCTATCGCTATCAGGAACGCTTATGAAAACAAAAGTATCACCAGCTTATTTATTCATTCTCAATTGAAGAAGTAGGATAGCGTAAAAAAAGTAATACTTTATTTAATTAATAAAAAGGAGTTTAAACAGGTTTTCCTATTAAACTCCTTTTTTAGTTTAAACATGTAGAATAGTTCGATACAGTTTGAACAAATATTATTATCAATCTAAATAACGATAGTTTCAACGTCAATTTATTATAGTTATTTATAACAATAATCCTTTAGAGTGTATTTTGATAGGAATGAACCAACGTAAGTTAAGATATGAATGAACTGTAATTGGAACCAACCATACTTCAATTAAGCATAACCAACGAAAGTGCAATTGGATTTAAGTAAAAGAATTGCGTGTATAAATAAAGTTCCTTCATAATACATTACTTTAAACATGTAAGCTTTGGTAAATACTTGGATTTGTAAAGTTTATTTAAGTATTCCTTACATAATTCTTTCATACTCGGTATCAATTAATAGGGATCCTGCGTCAGCTGCCGAAGTTGCTAGTTCATCACAACGGTTATTAAACGGATTATCAGCATGTCCTTTTACCCATTGAAAATGAATTTTAAATTGTTTAGAAAGATGATAATATATTGTCCATAAATCTTTATTTTTTTTACCACCCTTAAAATCTGTTTTTATCCAGTTATTTAGCCATCCCTTTTGTACACTATCAACAATATATTTACTGTCGGTAAAAATTTTAACTGGTAGATGGTTTTTCTTCAATGCTTTCAATGCTTCTATTACAGCCAGCAATTCCATCCTGTTATTGGTGGTCATTCTATAACCTGCTGATAGTTCTAGTTTTTTATCTCCAAACATTAAAATTGCACCATATCCACCTCTTCCTGGGTTGCCTCTTGCAGCACCATCAGTATATATAATCAATTCGGCCATGTAAAATATTATTGATATTTAGGTGTCGAAAATAAAGAGTTCTACGGGTCTAGAAACATCATCTGAGTAAATTAACCATAGTAACATTTTTTTACATTACTTCGTAGCCCATTAATAAGCAACTAACATGCAATACTATAGTCTTAATAATCAATCCCCTGTTGTTAGCTTTTCTCAGGCTACTATTCAGGGTCAAGCTCCAGATAAGGGGCTCTATTTTCCAACTTCAATTCCTCAATTACCTGTTGGGTTTATAGATAATATAAAGAATTTATCGAAGGAAGAGATTGGGTTTTCTGTAATGAAGCCCTATGTTGGTGGAGAAATTCCAGATAGTGTTTTACAACAGATTATAGCTGAAACAATCAACTTCGATTTTCCTTTAGTAAAAATAGATGATCAGATTAGTTCCTTAGAATTATTTCATGGCCCAACATTGGCGTTTAAAGATGTAGGCGCAAGATTTATGAGCCGTTGCCTTGGTTATTTTAGTAGAAATAACAATGCAAAAGTAACCGTACTAGTAGCTACTTCTGGCGATACAGGAGGTGCTGTAGCAAATGGTTTTCTTGGAGTAGTAGGAGTGGAGGTAGTTATTCTTTATCCATCAGGAAAAGTAAGCCCTGTGCAGGAAATGCAGCTTACCAGACTTGGTAAAAATATTCATGCTTTAGAAATAAACGGAACATTCGATGATTGTCAGGCAATGGTTAAGAATGCTTTTGTAGATGAAGAATTAACCCGTAAAGTAAATCTTACCTCAGCAAATTCCATTAATGTGGCTCGCTGGTTGCCTCAACAGCTTTATTATTTCTATGCATATCAACAATGGCAATTTCAGGATGCTCCAGTGGTATGTGTGCCAAGCGGAAATTTCGGAAACATTTGTGCTGGAATTCTGGCCTATGTTTCTGGATTGCCAATAAAACAATTCATTGCTGCCTGCAATTCAAACGATGTGGTGTCATCATATCTAAGAACAGGTGTATTTCAATCAAAAGATGCAGTTGCTACTATTTCCAATGCAATGGATGTAGGTAATCCAAGCAACTTTGTTCGTATTATGCAACTATTCTCCAATAGTCATCTTGAGTTACTAGAAAAGCTTACAGCTTATAGTATAAGTGATCCTATTACTTCTCTTACTATAAGAGAAGTATATCGTGATTTTAAATATATGCTCGATCCGCATGGGGCAGTAGCATATTATGCATTACACAATTATCTTCAAACGCATGAAAATAGTAAAGGATTGTTTCTGGAGACAGCTCATCCAGTTAAGTTTCCAGATGTGGTAGAAAGAGAAACAAATGTTAAACTAGCTATTCCTGAGCAGGTTCAATATTTATTAAAACAACCTAAGCAATCAATTTTAATGGATGCTAACTATGAACAATTAAAAGAATGGTTAATTGCTAACTGCTAAATAAATAATTTGGAGGTAGAAAGTATTTTCTTAGTTTATTAATTTGGAAGTATTTATAGATACTAATCTAAGCTTTAGGGTGTGCCTTTTTGTAAGCATCTTTCAACTTTTCAATACTATTGTGAGTGTATACCTGAGTAGCAGCAAGGCTGGAATGCCCCAGTAATTCTTTCACTGCATTTAATTCGGCCCCATTATTCATAAGATGAGTGGCAAAAGTGTGGCGAAGAACATGAGGACTCTTTTTGTGAATTGTAGATACCTTTCCAATATTTAGTTTTACAAGTTTGTATACTCTACTTCTGGAAAGTGTTTTACCTTTTTCTGTAATAAATAATGTATTAAATTCGGAAGGGATAACCATTCTTTCTGAAAGATACTCTTGTAAATTACGTACAAGTTCAGACGTTATTGGAATTATTCTTTCTTTGTTCCCTTTACCTAATACTTTTATCTGATTGTAATGAAAATCAATCTGTTGCAACGGTAAATTAATTAATTCACTTAAACGTATTCCTGTATGATAAAAGGTAAGGAGAACCAATCTTTCAGTTTTACCTTGCCAGCTATCTTCAAAATCCAATGTATTTAGTAAAGTACTCATATCCTTCTCATCTACAAAGGAAGGAAGACGTTTACTTATTTTAGGAGCAATGATAGTAGCAACTGGAGAAAACTTTATATGCCCAAGTTTTAAATGGAACTTAAAAAAAGATTTTAAAGAGGAAATCTTTCTTTTAATACTTTTGGAAGATATTTCATTTCCTTTAATTTCCGCCAACCATGATTTTATCATCGAACCATTAATCTCCGTTATAGGTATGCTATCATACTGCGATTGCAAATAAGCAAAAAATTGTTCCAGATCTGTCTGATAAGCAAGAAGGGTATGAACAGAATACCTTTTCTCGAAACGAAGATAATCTGTAAACTGTTGTAATGGTATTTGGTATTGTGTAAACATAAAAAAGTAGCCCAAAGCTAATGCCTTAGGCTACTTAAATATTATTCTGCAAAAATAGAATACTATCTTTCTATTTTTCCACTTGAAATCTGCTGAAGATAAGCTGCTTTCAAAACCTCCGTTCTGCGTCTAACAGAAGGTTTAATGAACGCTTGACGTTCTCTTAACTTTAAGAGCGTTTTGCTCTTTTCAAACTTCTTCTTGTACTTCTTTAACGCTTTGTCGATGTTTTCACAATCTTTTGAGTCGATAATTAACATAATTTATATACCTCCTTTAAAATTTCGGTCGGCAAATATATGGTTTTAAGATTTACATAAACAAATCCAATATCAAAATATTTTTTAATTCCTCTAAATCATTCTTTTTTAACCTTGCATTTACATTAAAATATAGTTGAATACTGTTAATAACAAGTATTGGAAATACTTAAGCATGGTTTAATATCATAAGAAATGAATTAATAATATCAACGTATTAGAGAATCAGTTTGTAATCTTTTACTGTAATATTATTCTTAATTATTACATATTAATACAAATACATTTCTTTTAAAAAAGCAGAATTAAGTGTAGTTATATATATACAATTGTACATGTTTACTTTGAAATATGATAAATAGATAAAAAAGAATGATTCTTTATTCTAAAAAACCTTATTTTACAGTACATTTCATGGGAACGATTGCGTAAAAAAAAGCATTGAAAGCCTTGCTGCATATGGTTTTTAGCCATCACCTTTGAGACCAGATTTAGTTTATTTATCCCAAAAATGAACGATGAATTTTTAACTATTAATGCTATTATGAAAAGAAAAATCTTGCTAACTACTTTTGTTACATTGCTTTCAAGTACCATTCTATTCGCACAATTAAAACAAGTAAAAGGTAGAGTAACCGACGATGCAGGTGCCGGACTAGATTTTGCTTCTGTATTACTAAAAGAAAAGGGAACAGGTGTTAAATGTGATAGTTTAGGAAATTTTACCCTTAAAGTTCCTGATGAC
>Ga0214192_1000582_pt1 | contig 22286 bp, 19 predicted proteins | sample TroBogEpilimnion_44_FD_153030 | JGI IMG/M metagenome (GOLD analysis project Ga0214192, IMG submission 153030) | Freshwater microbial communities from Trout Bog Lake, WI - 29JUL2008 epilimnion | ecosystem: Environmental > Aquatic > Freshwater > Lake > Epilimnion/Euphotic zone | place: Trout Bog... | reverse complement strand
GTTGAGCCCACTTTAGTGGGAGAGACAAGGAGCGGGTGCAGTGGTGGTGTATGAACAGAGCCTGTCGGCTATGAGACAAAATCTTAAATGAAGTGACCTTTTAAAAAAGTTTTAGGTTACATAAATCAGCTAATTATTCGGTTAATTGGTATTAGTTAATCCGCAATCCGCAAATTGCTTTTCCGAAGAGTCTCATTTTCCCAGCATCAACTTAATCATTAAGCAATCCAGCAGGAAAATTGACTCTGCGGGCTCCTAAAATTATAAACCTGTCCACCAAAACACAACATTCTAAAAGTTTTGTTCTACTTAAAACATACCACTTATTACTTAAAACCCCTGGTGTTTGGCGTACTTCTCCCGATAGTAATTTCAGCAGCAAATCCATAAATACCTACTTTTTACCTTTATTCCGCCACCTACGGGGCTTCAAAATCATACCTAACCCATTTTCTACCAATAGTCCGTACCTACGGCACTTAATAAAACGGAAAATAAAATAGTCCCCCAAAGCCCCTTGTATTTTACTGACTCCCCTTCAGGGGTTGGGGGTAAAAAAAGAGCCCGCAGAAAAATCCGCAGGCTGTATAAGTCATACTCCGGTCCATGAAGTACAACAAACTCTTTTTGGCATTTATTTTTAAATCAGCAAATTTGTATTCTCCCCACTCCTATCTACCGTCTCCTATCTCCTTGTATTAATTTGTGCCTTGTATCGTTCTCCTCGTTGCCTCCTTGCCTCTTGCCTCCTTGCCTTGTATTACTTTGTGCCTATGTGCCTCGTTGCCTTTGTGCCTTGTATTTGTTCTCCTCTTTGCCTCCTTGCCTCCTTGCCTTGTATTTGCTGTTCAAATCCCCCCTTCGGGGGGTGGGGGGGCCTACCTCACCATCCCAAAATTCTCCACCAACGGATTACCACTCACCACCACTAGGTTCTTACTGGCTACCACCAACCCATTCACTATTAGGTTAGCCATATACTCATTAGGCTCTATCCCCAGTATTTCATAGCTGCCATCAGGATTAGCATATACCACTCTTTTTCTGCCATTAAGTAGCGGCTTAAATTCTATCTTCGATCCCTTCGGTATATCCCCACTAATCTTGGTTTTCTTAGCATCATTACGCAATCTTGCAGTCACAGTTGATATAATGTACTCATCCATCTTAGCCTGAGATATGGGTTTCTGTATAGTTTTTCCTATTTTACAGATACTCACCAGCTCAGTCCAGTATTCATTAATTACCAGATGATTAGTTTCTACAAGCCTCTTGCGTTCATTTAGCTTACTGGTTTGCGATACATTATCTACATCCAGACTATTCATCAATGCCACCAATGCAGCAAGTTTAGCAGGCGTAAATCCACTAACAGTCAATAAAAGAATATTATCCCCCGCAATTTTAGTCACTAATTTCAGACCAGATACCACTCCTTCTATGTCCCCAGAGTTGTTGGCAACTCTTACAGAATGAAATCCAAAATCAGCAGCACCTACTTTTAGGTTCTTAGTAAGAGATACATAACCCTCCAGATAATTCATCTCATTACTTACTTGATTCTGATTGGTATAAATCCTCCTGGTAATAAGCTTCAGCTCTCCTATTAGCTGTACCGGATTAATCAATGCTTCTATATTCTTTTTATCCAGTTGTACTTTAGCCAGATAAGCTGCATCATACTTAGGTGAAAAATTGGTGAAATCTTCATAATCAATCGCTAGCGAATTAGTCACGGTAGCACCAAACGTTGGCAATTCTCCCACTTTTACTCTTGCAATAATTTTAATGTAAGGCATAATCTTTAAATTTAAAATTGTCCAGAACCCGTTCATAGCCGCTTAATAAAGCAGACTATAAACATGAATAAATTAATTTTCAGAAAACCATCAAAGTGTAGGTCAATAAATAAGATTACAATCAGGTAATCAATTACTGTATGGGGAATATAAATCTACTAAAAGGTATAAAAGCAATCTAAAGCATACTTAAATCTAATCTAAAGTCATGGGGCAATAATTCCTTCGAGATAACCAACCCTGATCCCGCGACAAGCTTTCTTGGTTCCGAGATAGTGATACTTGGTTCAGAGATACGAAAAAATGTTTCCGAGATAACCTTTCTTGGTTTCAAGACAGTAAACCTTGTTCTCGAGATAACTTTTCTTGGTTCCGAGACAGTGGTTCTTGGTCCCGAGATAAAGAAAAATGTTCTCAGATGCGTCTACCTTGGCTTCAAGACAGTAGTTCTTGGTTCCGAGATAGTGATACTTGGTTCCGAGATAGTGGTTCTTGGTCTCAAGACAACCATCACTTTCCGCAAATTACAGTTGATTTTCCGCTCATTAGTATACCCTCCACGAAAATTTAGAAATCTACCTAATAGAATTGTAGCTATTGTTTCACCAGCTGCTCCCAAATAGTAAATGTTTATTAAACCTTCTTCAATGGTGGGCTCTTCCTTAGCACATTGTAGCAAAAATAAAAGGAGAACAAGAGCCTGTTCCTTTAGTTATTGTAGTTGTCTGTCTCTAATCATAGACTGAATTTCAAGTTGGCATTAAGTACAGTACAAATATTCTAAAGGAATTCATGGAATTGAAAAGCAGAATATTCAAACGGCTAAACCAAATCGCCCAACAAACCTATACTATAACTTTGGATATATTGCAACATTCCAACTATCTTTTTTAAAAAATTAGTTTGGATGGCTTAAGACTACCTTTGCGGCTTTTCGAAAAATAGTAGCCCCATTTTAATTACACTTTCAAGCCAATATCTTAATAATAAGGTAGCCTCTTATTTATACATTTTGGCTACTTCTTTTACGATGGCTTCCATCTCCTGATCATCGCCAAGGGGATCGTAATCTTGTTTTAAATTGTTGCCAAATACCACTGCAACTGTTTGCCAGAAAGCTGCTGTAAACCAGCCTTTGTATTCTTCAATTATCTCGTAGCAATTATTGCCGGTTTCTCGGTAAATAAGTTTCATGAGTACTTTGCCTTGATATGTAGACAAATTCGTAATACGATCGGCAAATTCCTTTTTAAGTTCTTTCTCACGAGAATGAATAATTGCCTTACGCTTTTTTTTATCAGATACTCCTGCTAGACGTGCATTGATATCGTTGATTATTTTAGAGGCAGAAATAGCATAAGGATAAGTAACATAGACTGCATTGCGAAGTCTTGTCCATGCTTCTTTTCTTTTGAGCATTTCTCTTGTAATTCGAGTACGAGAGTATAGCCAAATAGGTGGTAAGGCCGCTGCTTCTAATGTATCTCCATCATTAGTAACTATTGCATGTACTTTTATTGTATCAAACACACCACGTTGAGCATAACTTGCGTTTGCCATAATGATGGATGCAAACAAGCTAAGAACAATGATAATATGATGATGGGTGACCTTCATTACTACGAAAATAAAGGAAAAATCAGCTAATTAGCTGATTTGCTAATTAGCTGATTAATACTATAACTCAAATTTGAGAATTTAAGACCAATAGTGATGCAGCGTAAGAACCCTTTGTACCCAATTTATTTCCTACTATCTAGTTTTATACGTTGAATAAGGGATAATATCATACCTAGAAACATAACAACTACTCCCATCCATAACAAATTGATCATTGGGAACTCAATTACTTTCAGGGTAACAAGATTGGTTAGTGCTTTACTTTCTTTGACGCCTAACTCAATTGAACCTTGTCTCCAATCATTCATTTTATTAAACTTCAACACTAGATTCTGAGCCAATACTGTATCGGTAATAAGTTTCATATTGTTGTTCTTAATCCCAATTCCAGGATAAGCAGGAAACTTTCGACCGTCCTTAGTAATAACAGTCATGTTTAAAATAATAGCTGAATCGCCTTTTGCAATTTTTACAGGTATATCTGTTGGATTTAGCTTAATATTATTCAATACCATCATTCCATTGCTATAGAATGAGGTATCTCCTACTTTCATTGGAACATTACGGAAAGTAGCTGTATCATCTTTTTTATTCTCTTCGAAAGCGGATATATACACAAACACATCTCTATCCCAATAATGTTTAGAAGCAGGATTAGCTGCGAAACCTTCCATTCCCTTGTTGTTTTTGGCAATATCTGGGTAAACGGAGAATGTTTCTCTGGAATGTTTTTTTCTAAAGTCTATCTGGAAGAATCTTTTTCTTTCGTAAGTATTGAAAGTATCTTTAACGTAGCATACCATGTACTTACCCATATCGATTGGAACGCCTTTGAATAGAGTAACATTCTCGGCGGGATCTTCCATTTTACTCTTCTGGAACACAGCTATACCTGTAACATTGTTACTTAAAATAGTTTTTTTAGAAGCAGATATTAATATTCCCAAAAGCACCATACCAAAGCCTACGTGAGCAATAGAAGCACCTGCAAGGCGGATGCTCCCTTTAAGTATACCGAAAATGTAATTTGCATTTGCTACAATAGCATAAACTGCAGCAAAAATGGCAACATGAATAGCAATAAGGAATCCAATACCATGTTTATCATAATTTATATTTCCTTTTATACTTATAAATGCAGCCAATGCAATAGATAATAACGTGGAGCGGAATATTTTCTTTCCAAAATAACGATCATCCGTATTTTTATATTTAAGGTACTGAGTAACTGCTGTAAGAATACCAATTATTATGGCTATAAATACCTGAATACGATTGTATTCGAATTCTCTTTCTTCTGGAGGTGCAATATTCTGGTTAAATAATTTATTGTAAATAGGAACTGAAGTTTTAGCTATAATAATAATTCCTGCAAGGAAAAAGATCATAGAAGCAATAAACATCCAGAACTCTCTACTATAATTACTTTCTTCTTTTGTATTTGCAGGAGCATGCTCCTTTAAAAGCAATGATAGCCAAACAAAAGAGCTAACCATAGAAATTAAAGTGAATACAGGGTAGTAGAAACTTAATATGTTCAATAGTAAGAATGCTCCTAATATGTATAGTTGCATATTCTTTTTGCTGGTAGCCAAGATGGTAGGTACCCATACAAATACATTGAGGAACAAGTACAACTGCAAGTTCATACCTGACTCGGTAAAGGCATGAACTGAGGTATCGCCCAAAATTCCGCTACGGGTAAGGAAGGTAGAATATAGTACCAGACAGAAAGAAAAAATATAGAACATGTAAGTACTCCGTAAGGAATAACCTGTGTTTTTGTACACCAAGTTAGTGTGTAAGCCAGCAATCATGACTAACCAAGGAACGAGGGAAGCATTTTCTACTGGATCCCAAGCCCAGTAACCACCAAAGGATAAGCTTTCGTAGGCCCATGCACCACCCATCATAATACCTAAACCAAGAATTGCGCCGGAGAAAACCGCCCAAGGTAAAGCCGGTTTAATCCAATCTTTAGATTTCTGCATCATACCTGCTATAGCAAAAGCGAAAGGAACAATTGTAGAAGCAAAGCCCAGGAATAATACAGGAGGATGAATTACCATCCAATAATTCTGTAGTAGAACATTCAGATCATTGCCTTCGAAAACGCGTGGGTATTGCAAATAATCAGGATTGGAGAAAATAGGCATCTGCGGCATTTGCTGTCTCCAAAGAATAAAGGGGTTGGTACCAATATTATGTCCCCACAGATAAACGCCTACTACCATTGTAGCCAATGCAAACTGAGCAAAGGAGATTATGAACATTACCGTAGCTTCGAACTTTTTGCTTTTCCAGATAATTATCCAGCCTAAGATACAATGCCAGAAAGACCATAAAAGGAAACTACCTTCGGAACCTTCCCAGAAGCAAGCCAGAATATAGCGAAGCTGAAGACTACGCGAAGAGTGATTCCAAGCATAGTAATATTCATGATAGTGATTGGATATAATGTAGTATAGTACACCAAATACAGCGAAAATAGATATTGTTTCTAAAAAGAAGAAAATACGGGCAAACTGCAACCACTTCTTTACCTCAACAGCATCGTTTTGTTTGAAATGAACTACTAAATAAAAGATTGTTGCCAATAAAGATGCCACCACAGAAAGTAGTCCGAAGAAGTGCCCTACCTGTCCAGGAAGTAAGTGTTCGCCATTGTATATCATGGAAGAAAAGTCTTAAAGTGTATCTACAATATAGTTTTTAAAAAGAACTGTATATTAAAGGTCGCCTTGTTTAAGCGCGTTAGGATTATCTTTATATTTAGAAGGGCATTTAAGTAGAATATCGCGGCATTCAAAATGATCGCCTTGCATTTTACCACCCAACACTATTCTTTCGCTTTTTTCCATATCAGTTGGTTTGGTATTATGGTAAACAACTTTAACGGTGTTTCCAAGTGTATCTAAAGCAGTAAAAGTAAGATAGTTAGGATCTTTAACTGCATCGTATACCAAAGAGTTTTTATCGAGTTTAGCTACCAGCTTAACGAACTTACCTTGTTTTTGACGAGCAGAAACGACCGTTTCATAGGTAGTAAGATTTCCAGTGTAGCTAATAAGTATAGTAATTGCGCCAGCGATTAAAACAAGCAATATAATATGCGTCTTCTTCATTTATTTTAAATATTAAAGGAGCAAATGTATTATAAAGGGAGGAAGAAAACGATTACAATTTTCATGAATATCGGATATAATAAACATGCAATATAAATAATAGAAAAAGGTCAAACATATGTTTGACCTTTTTCTATTATTTATAATATAGAACTACATTCTAAAAATTGAACTAAGCCTGAAAGGAGGCAGCATTAAATTTCTTTCTTAACATAAAGAAACCTATAATAATTCCAACAATTAAGAGTATAAAGACATTTGTGTCAAGAGGTAAACCAACTGCAGATGATGAATCACAATCCACCGAAGCTCCAGAACTATCAAAACAACCACTACCACAAGAAGGGTCAGTCGGATCGGTACACTGTGCAAACAATGCTATATTGCTATAAGCTATTATAATTAGTGTGATTACAAATATTTTAAATGACTTTTTCATATAATGATGTAAATAATTTAGTTCTTTGAATTGTTGCTTAATAATGAAATACCAATGCAAATATATTGGTATTTTATTTAAATTGTAATAAAACGAAAAAAAATTATCTTTAATTATATGTAAACAAAAATTATGCTACCAAATCTTAATCCGATCAGTTTCAGACTTATACATTTTATCGCCTGGTAAGACATTAAATGCTTTATACCATGCATCCATATTGGTAACAGGACCGTTGCAACGATATTTACCAGGAGAATGTGGGTCTGTCATAATTAACTGAGCAGCAAACTCTGGTAATATATTGCTTCTCCAAACCTGAGCCCAACTTAAAAAGAATCTTTGATCTGGAGTAAATCCGTCTATTTTGGTATCGCTTTTACCCTGTTCTGTTTTCTTAAATGCTTCGTAGGCAATATTGATACCACCTAAATCAGCAAGGTTCTCCCCTACGGTAAGTTCTCCATTTACATGAAGACTATCGTTAACAGTAAAGCCATTAAACTGCTCAATTACTTTCTGAGCTCTATCAGTAAACTTGGTATTATCTTCTTCAGTCCACCAGTCCTTAAGGTTACCATCGGCACCATACAAACGACCTTCATCATCGAAACCATGGGTTAATTCGTGACCAATTACGGCAGCAATACCACCGTAGTTTACTGCATCATCAGCAGCAAAGTCGAAGAATGGGAACTGTAAAATACCTGCGGGGAACACAATCTCATTGTTTGCTGGATTATAGTAAGCATTAACAGTAGCAGGAGTCATATCCCATTTTTTCTTATCTACAGGTTTACCCATACGACTAACTTCCTTGTTGTATTCAAAATTATCGATGCTTACAAGGTTGCCAATTAGATCATTTCTTTTAATTACAACCCCTTCATAGGTTTCCCATTTGTCGGGGAATCCGATTTTATTGATTATTGCATTCAGTTTTTCTAATGCTTTTTGTTTTGTGGTGCTGCTCATCCAATCTAAACGATTGATTCTAGCAGCAAAAGTTGATTGAATGTTCAATACTAAATCTAACATTCTTTTTTTAGAAGCTTCGTTGAAATACTTTTCTACATAAAGTTGGCCTAATAGTTCTCCCAAACCGCCGTCAACCAATCGGCTCATTCTTTGCCATCTTGGAGTAATTTGTTTTTGTCCGCTTAATACTTTATTGAAAGCAAAGCTTCTATTGATGAAGTCGCTGCTTAGATATGAAGCAGTAGATTTAATTAAAGTCCATTGAAGATAAGCTTTCCAGGTATGGATATCAACAGCACTGAATAAAGCATCTGCTGTTCTGAAGAATGCTGGATTGTTTACTAAGATACTATCCGCTTTAGTTACTTTCATTTCAGCTAACAAAGATTTCCAATTGAAGCCTGGAGTAGTTTTGCTGAAGTCGGCCAATGAGAATTTGTTATACGTTTTCTTAGGATCTCTCATTTCAACACGACTGTTCTGTGCTTTTGCAAGACCAGTTTCCAGTTCCATAATAGCCAGTGCATTTGCTTTAGCAATTACAGAATCAACGCCTACCAGTTTGAACATATCTGTAACATAAGACAAGTATGCAGCTCTGATTGCAATGCTTCTTGCATCATTTTTTAAGTAATAATCTCTATCAGGCAAAGATGTACCACCTTGACCAAGCTGAGGAATATACTGATCTACATTTTTATCATCCTGATCTACTCCAAAACCAAACAATGGGCTACCCAGACCTTTTGTACGAAGTATAGCAATTTCATGCAATACCTGATCTTTAGTGCTGAGGGAACCTAATCTGTTTAACTCCTCTTTTATTGGAGTATAGCCTAGTTTTTCAATAGTTGCGCTATCCATTGCACTAGCATATAAGTCACCAACTCTTTGGCTAATACTGTTCTTTGCAGTGTTAACAGCTGCGTTTTCGCAAAGGCTTCTAAGCGACTCCAAGCTCTTCATTCCGAGGGCATCGAAACTTCCCCATCTGGTTTTGGAGGCAGGTACCGGGTTGTTTTTTAACCATGTACCACTAGCATAAACATAAAAATTATCTCCTGGTTTTACAGTTAAATCCATGTTAGCAGGATCGATAAATTTTGTTTTACCTTCTTTTTTCTGAGCTGAAGAAGTTAGATTCATCAGACACATTACTGATACAGAAGCAAGTAATAATCTTCTCATTATATTAAACAATTTTGCCAAAAGTAATTGTTGGGATGATTTGGAAAGAATTTTAGCCCAAAAAAGTTACCAACGGCAAAATACCAATAAGCATATTATCTAAATTGCTGATGAACTAATAAGACAGAGTGTAAGTAGAAAGTAGTAAGAATACAAAAGAAGAAGATGGGAAATAGGAGAATACAACTAGCGGATTAGATTGCTTGTTTAAATATTTTGGTATAATCTATTGTTGTAAAAATTAGTTTATTATTTATATTTCGAGGAACTTTAATGTATATTACTTGTATGCATTCAGGATAATTCTGTCTTACTATTTTGAACTTTGGAAAGATTAAATCGGCCCGAGTTATTGTTTAATCGACCTGTGTATATTTAAATTGACTCGAGGCTAAACGCCATTTTTAGAATAGAATCTATTTCATAAAACACTATTTGTATTAATTGTTTAGAATCCTTGCAATTTTCGGTAGCGATAAAGGCAGATTTAGTTGGATGCTAAATCGAAAAACCTAACAAAATTGTAGCACAGATAGCACCATCTGGAATATCAAGTGAATAATTCCAACAGTATCTTAGTTTTATAGAAACGTAAAATTTACGGAGTATGGCATCAAATATTTGGAATATAAAATTTTAAAGAATTAACTCAACCAACTTTTATACTATTGTTTACTAATTAGTTTTTCTAAATCGAAAAATAATCTAAAAAACTATTTTAACTTAATTTCAATAGCATTGTTATACATTTTTTTCCAAGTTTCAACATTGCCCCAATTTATATTATTAATAAATATATTGCTTTCCGTAACTGTACCAATTTGAGTAAAGGCTATTTCTGATTTCTCAATATGCTTTAAGAAATCATCAAGGTTGCTCTCGGACACAGAAACTACTACCCTGCCCTGTGCTTCGCCAAACCAGAATGCATCATTACGTATTGAAGAACCATTAGTCCATGACTCGTTTATAGAATTTACTTTAAATCCAAGATTTTCAACAAACGCGCATTCCACAAGGGTTATAAACAAACCACCTTCACTAATATCATGTATACTATTTACTAGTTTATTAGATATAAGACTATTTATTACATTGTGTAAATGAAACTCTTCATTAATATCGAAATATGGGGCATTAGAATATTCTGTTGCTTTAATCTTATGAACATATTCTGAACTACCAATATCATTCTGAGGTTTTCCAATAAGAAAAATACTATCATTTAACTGTTTAAACCCAATCGTCATAATATTCTCCAGATCATCTACAATACCCACCATACCAATAGTTGGTGTAGGATAAACAGCGCCTTCGGGATGCTGATTATAGAAACTTACATTTCCACCGGTTACCGGCGTATTAAACTTTCTGCAGGCATCTCCCATACCTTTTATTGCCTGAACAAACTGATAGTAAACCTCGGGCTGATAAGGGTTTCCAAAGTTTAAGCAGTTGGTAATACCAATAGGTTCGCCACCACTACAAACAATGTTTCTGGCAGCTTCGGCTACTGCAATCTGTGCCCCTTTATAAGGATCGGCAAATACATAACGACTATTACAATCGGTAGTGATAGCTAATGCTTTACCTGTTTCTTTTACCAATACCACACTCGCATCGCTTGGGCTATTTGTACCTACATTGCCCGTGCCCACCATGCTATCGTACTGCGTATATACCCAACGTTTGGAAGCAATATTGGGCAACTGAATAATCTGTTTTGCAACAACTAGCAATTCATTATTGTCTTTAATATCCGGTATAGTATTAATATCGAAAGCAGCAATTTTCTGTAGATATTCAGGTTCGGTATAAGGACGATCGTACTGAGGAGCACCACCTCCTAATACCAACTCATGAGCAGGAAGTGCAGCTTCGAGCACTCCTTTCATATAGAAAGATAAAATACCATCGAGAGTAACATGGCCTACTTCGCTGCAACTAAGATCCCATTTATCAAATACCTTTAAAACTTCTGCTTCTCTACCTTTTTCCACCACCATCAGCATACGTTCCTGGCTCTCGCTCAGCAATAGTTCCCATGCCTTCATATTCTGCTGACGGGTAGGCACTTTATCCAGATCAATATGCATACCTACACCACCTTTAGCACTCATTTCGGCAGTAGAACAAATGATACCAGCTGCACCCATATCCTGCATACCTACGATAGCACCAGTCTTAATAACTTCGAGACAAGCCTCCAATAGTTTTTTCTCCTGAAAAGGATCTCCTACCTGAACTGCAGGAAGTTCTTCTGTACTTTCAGCAGTAATATTGGCACTCGCAAAGCTTGCTCCACCAATACCATCTTTACCGGTAGCACTACCCACATAAAATACCGGATTTCCTTCGCCCAATGCGGTTGCTGAAACCGTATCGCCTATTTTCACAATACCAACACTCATTGCATTTACCAGTGGATTGGTATGATAACATTCTTCAAAATATACTTCTCCACCCACGGTAGGCACGCCAAAACAGTTGCCATAATGACCAATACCATGAACAATTCCCGCCAATAACCGTTGGGTTTTATTATCTTCAATTTTCCCAAAACGAAGGCTGTTTAATGAAGCAATAGGACGAGCCCCCATGGTAAAAATATCGCGCTGAATACCGCCAACACCCGTTGCTGCTCCCTGAAAAGGTTCGATAGCAGATGGGTGATTATGACTTTCTATTTTAAATACCACGCCATAATTATTGCCAATATCCATTAGTCCGGCATTCTCCTCTCCTGCTTCTACCAGCATTCTTCCGCCACTTCTTGGCAAAGTTTTTAGCCATTTAATAGAGTTTTTATAGCTACAATGTTCACTCCACATACCACTAAAAGCACAGAGCTCTGTGAAATTGGGTGTACGTCCAAGTTTATCAATAATTAAATGAAATTCTTCTTCTGTAAGGCGAAGTTCCTGTGCGATTTTGACGGTTATTTCACTCATGCTGCGAAAATAGCCAATAGAAAGAGAATAGGAAGTGATGTGAATTAATTGTAAGTAAATTATTGAATCTATTACATCCTTTTCACTTATATACAAAAAAAGAGTTTATTAAAGCTATTCAGAATGATTGGGTTAAATAATCTAAAAGAAGAAGTATTAAATTTATCTGCCGTAGAAAATAACATTGATAATAAACATTAAATAAGTGTTATGTATATGTTTCTCCGCATTCTTGGAGATTTGATTAATACTATAAAAATAATACTTAGCATTAAGAGAAATATAAGCATCGCTGAGTGATATATTCTCAACATTATGGGAAAGTTTATCAATGCTGATAAAATTAAAATCAAGGGTATTATATATATTATCAATGCTGAGAATATATTACTCAACATTATTGGAAAGATTATCAATGCTGAGAATATTAACATCAAGCGTATTTTAAATATTATCAATACTGATAATATGTTTCTCAGCATTAATGGAAAGATTATCAATGCTGCGTAAATGTTTATCAAGTGTTCTTTTTAAATAATAACAGCTCAGTTTATCTGGATTACTCTTAATTAAAACTTCGATAATTATGAACCTGCATTTAATTTGAGCGAGCGTTAGGGCTATAGGGGAATATCCTTTTTTTGCATAGCTAGTTTAGCATTTCGGGTATTAAATAAAGCAAAAAAAGATAGGAGAAGATAGCCCGGCCGAAGGCAACGCCCAAAACAATGTAAAAAATAAAAAGTAAATCAGTATTGGTTAAATTGGCAAAATGGTGATATTGCTCATTTCGTAATGGGTAAATGCTCCTCTGCTTTACATTTGCACACTTTATATAACATACATGGCTAAAATAGCAATAAATATAGCAACTGGTAGTCTGCAGAAAGCAGAAATTATTGTGGGAATAGATTTGGGTACCACCAATAGTCTGATTGCAATGATACATCCTGAAACGAATGAACCGATTGCATTAAAGGAGCATGATTCTTCCAGCTTAGTTCCCAGTGTAGTTTATTTTGATGAACTTGGAAATGCAATAGTTGGGGAGGAAGCAAAAAAGCACCTTGAAACAGATCCTCAACGTACTGTTTTCAGTGCAAAAAGACTGATGGGAAAAAGCTATAATGACATAAAGGAAAGAGCAAATTTCTTTGCCTATAAAGTAATAGACGATGATACTGAAAGCCTGGTGAAAGTGCAGGTGGGCGATAAATTCTACTCTCCTGTTGAGCTATCTTCTTTTATATTAAAAGAGTTGAAGAACAGGGCTGAGCATATACTAAAAACGCCCGTTACAAAGGCTGTTGTTACGGTACCTGCTTATTTTAATGACACACAAAGACAGGCTACCAGAGATGCGGGAAAGCTGGCTGGTCTGGATATTCTGAGAATTATTAATGAACCAACAGCCGCTAGTCTTGCCTATGGACTTGGTTTGAAAAAAGGGGAGAATAGTACTATAGCGGTGTACGATCTGGGAGGTGGAACTTTTGATGTATCTATTTTACAAATTACGGATGGAATTTTTGAAGTATTAAGTACCAATGGAGATACTTATCTGGGTGGTGATGATTTTGACCATGCCATAGTACAATACTGGCTTGATGAATCTGGCATAACAGAAGAAGAACTGCATCATAATAAACTTGCTCAGGGATTGCGTTTGAAAGCAGAAGAGGCGAAGAAAACACTTTCCTTTAATGAAGTATATGAGTCGGATTGGAATGGAGATAAATTAACCATTACTAAAGCAACTTTTGAAAAATTAATTCAACCATTAATTGATAAAACTATACAGTGTTGTAAGAATGCTTTGAAAGATGCAGCATTAACCGTAAAAGATATTGAAAACATTGTGATGGTTGGTGGAAGTACCCGTGTGCCATTCGTAAAAGAAACTATCAATTCATTTTTTGGCAAACCGGTATTTGACAAAGTAAACCCTGATGAAGTAGTAGCTTTAGGAGCTGCAATTCAAGCGGATGTACTGGCAGGAAACAATAAAGATGTTTTACTGTTAGACGTAACTCCTTTAAGTCTGGGAATAGAAACAATGGGAGGATTGATGGATGTATTAATACCTCGAAACTCTAAAATACCTAATAAAGCAGGAAGACAATATACGACCCATATAGATGGGCAATCGGGCATGAGAATATCTGTTTATCAGGGAGATAGAGACATGGTGAAAGATAACAGAAAGCTGGCAGAATTTAGTTTGAGTGGTATTCCCGGCATGCCTGCAGGATTACCTAAAGTAGATGTATCCTTCCTCATAAATGCGGATGGAATTCTTACTGTAAGAGCAAAAGAACTGAGAAGTGGTGTAGAGCAAAGTATAGAAGTAAAGCCACAATATGGTCTGACAGATGAAGAGTTGGAGAAAATGCTGATGGATAGTATTACCTATGCAAAAGATGATATGCAAACCAGGGCATTAGTAGAAGCAAGAACAGAGGGCGAACATATATTAGGTGTAACAGAGAAGTTTTTAGCCAAGAACGCATCGCTGATTTCGAATGAAGAAATGATAACAACAGCTTCGGCAATGCAGGCTCTTAAATTAGCATTAACTATGGTGGATAAAGATTTAATTCATAAGAAAATTGAAGAATTAAACGATATTAGCCGACCATTTGCTGAAAGAGTAATGGATGATGCTATTTCGAATGCCATGAAAGGTACCAAGATACAATAGAAAGTAATGTCTGAATTTATAAAGAGAGTCAGTGTTTTAGTTGCTAAAGATATTAAGCTGGAAATAAGACAGCAGTATACTTTTTATGGGATAATGCTGTATGTACTATGCACAATATTCATTATTTATTTATCTATTAATAACCCTGAAGAATTTGTCTGGAATGCCCTTTTCTGGATTACACAGTTGTTTATTTGTGTAAATGCAGTAGCTAAAAGTTTTCTGGGAGAAAGCAGAGGAAGAATGCTATACTATTTTTCTATTGTAAGTGCCAGTGAATTTATAGTATCTAAAATAATCTTCAATAGTATCATCGTATTATTGATGAGCCTGTTGAGTTTTCTGGCGTTTACCTTATTACTGGACAATCCATTAACCTATGCAGTACGATTTTTAATGATTGCTTTATTAGGTGGTGTAAGTTTAAGCTTTGTTTTTACATTCTTAGCAGCAATTGCAGCAAAAGCACAACAATCATCTGCCATCATGACTATCATGGGATTTCCTTTGATTATTCCTCAAATATTATTGTTGATGAAAGTTTCTACTATTGCTTTTTCAACAGTAGTACAAGGTGGATTATTACAAATGATTGGGCTTATAATAGGATTAGATATAATGATTATCCTATTATCATTAGTTTTATTCCCCTACTTATGGAAGGATTAATAAATAACAGAGTAGTTATTTATCTGCGATTCTTACATTATCAGTTGAGGTATTCTCTTTATTAAAAGAGAATATGCTTTTAATTACTGGTTTAGACTCGTCCAATTCTTCACCAACCTCCAACTCATCAATTGCTTCTACTGGTTTATTTCTATTTCTCAGAAAGTGTAAAATATATACACCACTAAAGAATAAACAAAGTTGCATTATAATTAAAATGGTAGTACCCATTGGTTGAGCAAAGTAAGAAATTACTATTCCCACAACTGCCAAAGTAGCCAAAGTCATGGTAATCTGAACGTGAGTCATACCTCTATCCAGTAATAAATGATGTAAATGATTTCTATCTGGAGAGAATGGAGATTTTCCTTTGAACATTCTAATTCCAAATACTCTTAAAGTATCTAATAATGGAAGCATCAAAACACCAAAACCAACTGCAGGAGCTGCAGATACGGTTAACATTGTAGAACTGATTGGTGTAGAAATGAAATGAATAACCAATATAACATTTAAGGTTCCACTTAACATAGAACCAGTGTCACCCATGAATATTTTATTAGTATGAGAAAAATTATAGATCAAAAATGCAACCAAACTTCCTGCAAAGGAAAAGGCCATTAAAGAATATAATAAATCGTTGCTTGTAAGGAAAAAGAAACCTAATGCAGAACAAGTAACAATACTAATGGTGCCAGCCAAACCATCAACACCATCTATAAGGTTGTAGGCATTCATAGTAACAACTATAGTAACTAATGTAAGGAAATAGCTAACAGACTGGTGGATTTCGTGTACACCTAAAAAACCATGCATGTTGGTAATCAATAAATTGGACTTGAACATTAAAATGACCGATACCAATAACTGACCACCTAATTTCTTAATTGGAGAAATATTTAAAATATCGTCTTTTATACCTACAAAGAATATAACTACAAAACCAGCTATATAACTTTCTAATGCAATTGGAGGTAAAGAGCCATCTGCAAAAAGAAGCAATGCTAAAATGAACCCGATAAAAATACCTACCCCACCCAAAGAAGGTATTGGTGTAGAGTGAATTTTTCTTTCATCGGGAACATCGTATAGTTTCTTAAGTCTTGCGACCTTTATAACTATCGGTATTACTAAAAATGTAATAATGAAAGCTACAATTCCACTCAATAATATATTACCCATATTGTGCATTGAACTTAATATTATAAAAATAAGTTTATTCTTATTTTCTCATATGGAGTTGCAAATATATGTTTTTAGAATTCATTAACAAACAATTTCAATGTTTAATTTGCATTAATTATTTATAATATACAATTTTTAAAAACAAATTACATAAAATATTAAACTTCTAAATACATTTGTATGAATATGAATAATTTCAAAGATATTGATTGGTTTGAGAGTTGGTTTGATTCGCATTATTACCATTTATTGTATCAGAACAGGGATGAAACTGAAGCTTTAAATTTCATAAATATACTTATTAAAAAATTAAATCCACACCAAAAAAGCACAATATTTGACCTTGCCTGTGGAAAAGGAAGGCATAGTAAAGCTTTGGCAGACAATGGATTTATTGTAACAGGAGTTGATTTATCAGAAAATTCAATTATTGCTGCAAAGGAATATGAGAGCGAATCATTACAGTTCTATACGCATGATATGCGATTCCCTTTTAGAACTAACTATTTTGATTACACATTTAACTTCTTTACCAGTTTTGGATATTTCAACACTGAAAGAGAGCATATAAATGCTTTAAAAACTATGTCAGCATCATTAAAAAAAACAGGGGTTTTGGTTATCGACTTTTTAAATACTTCCTTGCCGTCATTAAATAATGCATCTGAAGAAGTAAAAATAATTGAAGGTTTTGACTTTCAAATAAACAAATGGGCAACAGACAATCATTTATTTAAAACAATAAAAGTATTTGATTCAAAAAACACATTGCAGATTAGTTTTGAAGAAAGGGTTGCTAGGTTTAACCTTGAAAAATTCAAGTATCTATTCAGCAAATCAGAATTAATACTGACCGACGTATTTGGAGATCATTCATTAAATGAGTTTGATGAAGAAACCTCTCCAAGATTAATACTTTTTGCTAAAAAGAAAGTTGATTAAATGAAAATCACCATCGTTACATCAGGTAAATCGCATGATGCAGATATGAAAGCCTCTATTGAGGACTTTTCCAAAAGAATTGAAAAGTATTATCCTTTTAACTGGCAGGTACTTTCTACCAAACAATATAGTGTTGCTGCAGACCAAAAGAAGTATGAATCTGGAATTATATTATCTCAATTAACTAAAGATGACTTTGTAATACTTTTAGATGAAAGAGGGAAAAACATTTCTTCTCCAGATGTTGCAGAGTTAATACAACAGGCTGCAATTTCCAGTAGAAAAAGAATGGTATTTATCATTGGTGGGGCTTATGGAGTAGAGCAGTCTGTATTTGAAAGGGCAAATATTGTTTGGAGTTTATCTAAACTGGTATTCCCACATATGCTGGTAAGATTAATTTTAGCAGAACAATTATATAGAGCCTGTACCATTATCAGAAATGAAAAATATCATCATACATAATACACTAACTAATTTCAATCAGTTCTACTTCAATATCCAATTTATCAAAATGCTCTTTTAGTCGATCCGAATGAGTATCTGTAATAAATACCTGACCTGAATTTTCTTTACATACAGTGTACAATAAATGTTCTATTCTGTCTGCATCCAACTTTTCAAAAACATCATCCAGCAAAAGAATTGGATTTATTCCTTTAGCTTCTTTCAGTGTATGCCATTCTGCGAGCTTCATAGCAAACAGTAAAGTCTTTCGCTGTCCTTGGGATGCTTCCGTTTTAAAACTAGTAGAACCTTTTAATATCTCTATATCATCTCTATGTATTCCACCAGTTGTCCTTAGTAAAGCAAAGTCCTTTTGTCTGTTATCCTTCAATAGCTGTTTCATATTCTGGTACTGCAACGGACTATTGTAAACCAATTTAATAAAATCATCCTTGCCAGAAATATTTATATAAAATTGTGCTACCTTTTTCAAAAAATCTTCTAAAAACAATTTTCTTTCTGTATAAATAGCATCTCCTTTAAAGGAAAGCTGATCATCGAGTACAGATAATAAATTTTCATATACCACTCCCCTTCCATTGATATCCGATTGCTTAATCAAACTATTCCTTTGCTGCAATAACTTAGTATAACCAATCAGATTTTGCAAATAGGCCTGATTTAACTGAGACAAAATAATATCAACAAATCGTCTTCTTTCTTCACTTGTTCCTGTTAATAATTCGGTATCATCAGGCGTAATCATCACACAAGGAATACGGCCAAGATGTTCGGATAGTTTTTTATATTCTTCCCCGTTCCAAGCAAACTCTTTTTTATTATTTTCCCGTATAATATGGGTAACATTAATGGATTCATTTTTAATAATGTATTTCCCTTCCAGCCGAAGTCCTGATAAACCATGTTGTACATTAAATCCTTCTATTCTGCTAAAATAGTTTTTGGCAAATGATAAGTAATAGATAGCTTCCAGCAAGTTAGTTTTACCACAACCATTTTGTCCACAAAAAGCAGTGATACGTTTAGTAAACTCCAGTTTTTTCTGGGTATAATTCCTGTATTGAAACAATGATATAGACTGTAAGTGAAGCATTTATTGCAGCAAAATAAGTGGAACTGTTTTATTTTCTTACAAAATTCAATAATCACACCTTACTTTTATCGAAAGTTTTGAGCAGTGAAGACTATTTTTAATCAAAGACAGATGGCACTTATTGTACAAAGATTAAGTCATCAGATATTAGAACAGCATATAGATTTAAAAGATACTGTAATCATTGGATTACAGCCAAGAGGCATTCTTTTGAGTAATAGAATTGTAGCAGAACTTGGAAAATTAGTACCTACACAATCCATACAATACGGAAAGCTTGATATTACATTCTACAGAGATGATATCAGAAAAGAATTGCATATTGCCAATAAAACAGAAATCCCTTTTTCTGTAGAAAATAAAAAGGTAGTTATTATTGATGATGTTTTATATACAGGAAGAACTATCAGAGCAGCACTAGATGCTTTATTAGATTTCGGCAGACCATCGAAAGTTTCTCTTTGTGTATTAATTGATAGAAGATTTAAAAGAGAATTGCCGATAGAAGCTAATTACATAGGCAGAGCCATCGATACATTATCTAACGAAAAGGTAATGGTTAGATGGAACGACAATACTGATATGGATAGTGTACAAATTGTTTAATTTTAATAGCAAATTTAGTCATTCATTATAATAATTCCAGATCATATGGAGGTTTTAAAGTGTTTAATCAAAATTAGTGTAATAAGGTAAATTTATATCAAATCAATTTAAACCTATTACAAATTAATTACAATTCAAATTATTGCAAATATACCTAAATCAAATCTTTAGTCGAGTTAAATTTGTTTTTGTTTGAACAGTATCAGCTTTTTTCTCCTACTAATTTAAACTTCGTTCCCCTGTTCTATTTCAATTATTCCTGATAAATTATGTTACACAAATATTCGTTTAATATTAAATTTTCATTTTCTACTATATAACTCTACTGTTACAAGATTACTAATAAATTGGAATAATACAAATATCATTTTCAAAGTATAACTTTAATACACAAACAATATATTGATCCTGAACTGAATTATATTAGCCGACTTTTAATAAAGAGAATTACTACAAGTGAGTATTAAAAAATTAGCTTCGCAAACAATGTGGTATGGAGTAAGCTCCATTATAGCAAGGTTTATTAATTACCTGCTTACACCATACCTGACATTCAAATTTTCAGAATCACAATACGGAGAAATGAGCATGGTGTATGCTTTTATACCTTTTATGAACGTAGTATTTACGTATGGAATGGAAACTGCCTATTTCCGTTTCTCCACTAAAGAAAATAAGGATGATGTATTTAATACCACCAGTATTTCTATCTTGATTAGTACCTTACTCCTATCCTTTGTACTCATACTGTTCTATAAACCATTGGCAACTTTGCTACAAATAGAAAATCATGCTGAGTACCTGTTAATGAGTGCCGCAATTATAGGTTTAGATACCCTAACTACTATCCCTTATGCAAGACTCAGACAGGACGGCAGACCTAGAAAGTTTGCTTTTACTAAGTTGTTTGGTATCATTATTAATATCATCAGCTTATATTTTTTTCTAAGTATTTGTCCAAAATGGTTAGCAGTAAATCCTAGTCACTGGTGTTCTACCTTTTTTGTTAAGGACTGGGCAGTCGGTTATGTACTTCTTGCCAATCTAATTCAGTCTGTAATCACATTATTACTATTAACTAAAGAATTCACGGGCTTTAAATGGCAGTTCAATCTTACATTGTGGAAGAGTATGATGCTTTATGGTATTCCTTTAATTGTAGCAGGATTTGCCGGAATGATTAATGAAACATTCGATCGTATTATGCTGGGTTGGTGGGCACCTGTCCATACAGTTATAGAAGCTAAGGCTGAAGTAGGTATTTATGCCGCATGTTATAAACTGTCAATCCTTATATCCTTGTCTGTTCAAGCTTTCCGAATGGGCGCCGAACCTTTTTTCTTTAAACAATCTACCGAAGAAAATGCACCAAGAACCTATGCCAGAGTTATGAAGTTTTTTGTAATAACACTCTGTTTAATGTTTCTTGCTGTCTCTATGTATCTGGATATCTGGAAGTATTTCATCCGTAATCCAAGAATGTATGTAGGACTAAGAGTAGTACCTATACTGTTATTAGCCAATATGTTTCTGGGTATTTATTATAATCTGAGCGTTTGGTATAAACTAGCCAACAAAACAATGGCTGGTGCTTGGATTACCCTTATTGGTGCTGGACTAACAATGATTATCAATTATTTCTTTATTCCATATTATAGCTATATGGCATGTGCCTGGGCCACTTTTGCCTGTTACGGAAGTATGATGGTAGTTAGTTATGTATGGGGACAAAAACATTATCGTATACCTTATGCCTGGAAGAAACTGGTGTCCTATATTGTAATTTCGGTAATTCTATATTTCATCCATAGAGGCATTACTGCTTTATCAGATAACCATATTCTCAATATAGGCTCTGCTACAATGCTTTTCCTTGGCTTCTTATGGTTTGTTGGCAAAATAGAAAAGAAAGAACTACTTCAAATTCCTGTTTTGAATAAACTTGTCCGATAACAATTAAATAAAAATTATTAAGGTCCGACAAAAGCATTTTAGATTATTTTTGGATTAATGATCTAATAATTAAACATTTGTATGGTTAATTATTAATTCCTTTCTATTATGTCCACCAAAATCATACTACTTTCTGTTGGTTTAATATTCTTTGTTTGTAGTTGTCATAAAGACAATAATGACCAGAGTACCCCTCCAGACACTACTAACATTAACAATACTTATGGATTTAATGTATTGAATAAACTAAAGGGCATATGGGCTGGTCCGGTTAATTCAACCACAGCTATAGGAAGCTTTTCTAACTGGATTGTTGATTTCAGACCAATATCTGAGAACCAGATTTCAGCCAAGAATGAACTTGATTCCCTGAACGATATATTCATGTCGTTCTTTATAATCAAATACAATAATCAGTATAAAGTAGCCTTTAGAAATGGAGGATCTTTTACTGGATTGAAAAGAGTAAGTTATACCATTTATCCTAATAAAGTGCCGATAAAATTCATTGCAAACGCTCCAATTATATAGCACTTTATGCTTATTATTACTATGATAATATTAGGGTA